>Ga0213867_1000945_pt1 | contig 12995 bp, 9 predicted proteins | sample PICome_12_FD_160120 | JGI IMG/M metagenome (GOLD analysis project Ga0213867, IMG submission 160120) | Coastal seawater microbial communities near Pivers Island, North Carolina, United States - PICO540 | ecosystem: Environmental > Aquatic > Marine > Coastal | place: USA: North Carolina | collected... | reverse complement strand
GAAGAAGATGTTACAGGTAGGAAGACACAGAGTGGTGGTCTAGCGATTGTCTGCAACACACAGGATCAAATATTTAAAGCCGTCGTTCTCTCAAAAACTTTGAGTTGTGATACAAGTGTATCTGAGAGTGGAATATTATTACAATCTGAAAGTATGAAGTGCAGATTACGGATTGCATCGGTTTTACCTTTCGATTTTGCTCTGTGGCGGATGGCTTCGAGTCTTCAAGATGCTGAGACATAATTTTGAATAGGTTTTGTGAGACGTATTCCAATAAGAGCCCTAGCAGATCCATTTGAGTTAGGAGCTAGGAAGTACAGTTTTCCCTTTCTATTATACCTAGCTTACCAATATTAAGCGTACGGCATAGTTCAGAGATCTATTACATTCTTTTCTAATGAAAGGTTTCTTAAACACTCCTACCGGATCTACGAATTCTTAATTACCGGTAGTAGAAGGACTTCTTTATGAGGTCCGGCTGACACGATCTAACTTAAAATCTAATTTCATACAATTATCCTCGCTCACAGCGATTCCAAGTGCACATCACTTCCTTGCTCTTGCTTTAGACACAGTCAATATTATTTACTGACGGTGTAGAAGAGGATACGAGTATATCTTTCATTCCAAGTGTCTTCGGCTACATCATTCCAGATAACCTACGATAGCTTTTTAGGATTATTGTATATATATATATATATATAGTTGCTCGAATAAATAAATAGAACTTTCGTGGGTTGCACCAATATCAAATATCATTTACCGGTTGGTCCTGGGATTCATGATAAGATCATTAATCGAATAAATCAACGCTATACCGAATATACAGCCCAATAGCACAGGAAAATAATTGAAAGAAAAGCAGAGAGATACAGAGAGACCTTTCTGTCATAGGACCAAACAACTGCAGAAATAAATTAATAACAGTCATATTCACACCACTAGTGTCATGAAGTTTCGCCTTCAACCATTGGCATTCATTTGGTTTGCAAGCAAATGTGGAGGGTTCCATCAAGCCTGTTTTAGCATTAAATCTCGGTAAACGATGCCGAGGGCACGGAACAAATTTAAATAACTGAGGGCATGACCAGATGAAGTTCAATATTTGGGGGATAAAGAAGAGCAGGAGCGTCTTCGAAAAGTGCCCGAGGATACCACTTACTGCAAAAGTCATACCCGCAAAGTAGCAATATGTGTCGCCAACAAATACTGAGGCAGGATACCAATTATGACGCAGAAGAGCTACTGATACACCAATAAAAGACAGCATAATCATCGCCGAAAACAAGTGATTTTCGTATGATAACGAATTGTTGCGTATTTCCAACAGATTATGTATCAAAATTGAGCATGCCATTACAACACTTTGTCCAACTTCTAATCCATTTATTCCAGCATAAATGTTAATTGCATTTGTACAGAATAAACCAAGCATACCCATGTAGACAAAATATAAAAGTCCCAATTCTAAAATTGCTCCATTTGCTTGTGTATCGACGATGACGAAAAGACCTACAAATTTTCCAAAACTTGTAACATCGTCACCTTTCATCAAAAAGGATCTAAAAAACCTTGGAACAAGTATCGATGTACTGCCTTCGTAACAGCAAAGTAGCGGAAGAGTAGCAACACTTGGTAATATGACTTTATAACGCCAAGGCCAGTCCAACACGTCATCCGTGAATCCCAAAAACATCATGAAACAAACAGATAGAAGAGCCGAATTACAATCCAGCAATTTATCGTGATGTTCGTTCGCAAACTTGACCAGACATATGATAAGTGAGATCATGAACACAGTACTCGGTACAATACCGAGTGCTTCAGGTACATCCTTATCTTGAATAGAAGTGCCCTTTTTACCCAAGTCCTTACCACTTATCCCCTTCTTTAACAAGAAAATCTTTATCTGTGGAATGAGCCAGTCAGTAACAATAAATCCAAGGACACCCATGATAACATAAAATCCAAGATCCGGCCTTAAATGTTCTTGTTCTTGTATCAAACAGAGGATCTCGTACAAAATAATAATTGCCGGCATTGTAAAAAGCATTACAGCAGCATATTTGGACGACATCTTAATCTTCCAAAACTATAACCGAACTATCTTCCACGAAACCCTACAATTTTTGGACCTCAATCTTAGCATAAAAATGTGTACATATATATGTAAAATGCACTGGGTTTCCCTACTCAAATCTTCTGCTCACAAATTACCATGTATACTTCGAAGTGTATATATTATTAATATATGGCTTTTATATCAAATTTCAAGACAATCAAGCTGCTTTCGAACGCTAATAGAAAATTTAAGATCACCACCAAACACCACTTGACTTCGAGTAGATCCACAATCGGCTTCGTGTGCCAATATTATGTATATTCCAATACAATTCTCACAATAGATTCCTCAATGTTCCATTGAATTGGATCAGATCGGAGGACCGACCGAAGAGAAACGAGTAACTCGAACTCAAAAAACTCGAAGTTCAGTCCCGTGGGTGTGCACGTGTGTCCAATCACAACCAGAACCTAAGCCTTCGCCTATGACGTCATCTTGAGCTAAAATATAAGTTTTCCCTCGCTTACGTTGTCGAACAAAGCTGCACCTCTCAAAACTACGAGGACGTTTTATTAGGAGCTCTCTTACCATTGTTGTTCCACTCTTTCGCGTAAATAATACTCATCTCATCTCTTATCCATATTCATCTCACTTCATCTGCGTTCAAAGTGTTTCGGAGAAATTCCAATTGTAAAAAACCAATCATGGCCAAGAGTAATTCGAAAAACGGTAGCGGATCCTCCTATTGGGATGATATTGAGAACATTAATAAGTTGTGTGATTTCTTACGGAGCCAGGATGGGCCTGCTGTGCGTGAAGCTGTGGAGGAACGCATTGAGAAGCGGGTTCTTTATATAAAAGGTACGGTATATGGATAGGTTTTGGTTAGGATTTGGATGGATCGGTGGAGGAGGTAGAAGAGGTTGTTTTCTTACATGAACTTTCGAATTTTTGATTGTTGGGAAGGGTCATGTTATAAAAACTTCAGGCGTACACTGTGCATGCATTCTTAAATATAGAAATGTTGTTTTTCTATGGGAAAAGTATCAACTCGATTCCGCTCATATTCACATTCTGTTCGTATTTTGATTCTCTGTTTTTGAAACAGGTGAAAAATTGTTGAACTTCTTGGCGGAACCGAAGAAAAAGGTGAAGTGGCCTGAAAGCATTCCAAAGTTTTCGTCGCGACCAGAGGCATTGGCTGTGTGTAAGAAGTTGAATGATATAGGATACCTTCACCGTTGTGAAAAGTCTGGGAAAGGAGAGGTTGCGTTTCTACCACGATCCAGATGCGAGTTTGAGGAAGATGGATATTTTGCTTGGATCTACGAGGGTAACAAAACATTCAGTCATTTTCTCACCACGATGCTTGTAATTGGGTTCCTATGCTGTGTTTGCTTTCCTATTTGGCCACAATTTTTGAAGGTTTTTGTATGGTACATGTCAGTAACCATGCTTATTTTCATTTTCTTCTTGATCACATTCCGTGGATTTATGTTTTTAATGGTTTGGATTCTCGGTTTTGATTTTTGGATTTGGCCTAATTTGTTCGATGAGCACCTTGGATTCTTTGACTCTTTTAAGCCCATGTATTCCTTTGAGAAGAGTGCCGCTGGACAACTTTATTGGCGGATCGGTATTTTTGTTGGATTTTTCTCGTTTTGCTATTGGGCTGTCACTCAGCCTTCTGAATTTGATGGGTTTAAGGCAGCACAGGTTGATTTTATTAAAGACTTGTACGCGGGTAAGTTACTTTCTGATAGTTCACAGACGGATAAGGATAACATAGACAAGCCAAAAATGCCATCATTGGAAGATCTGTTGAAGATGGAAGACGAGATGGATGACGAAGACGAAGAAGAGGATGATTTGAGCGAAGAAGAAAGGATGGAAAAAATGTTTGAGGATCTTATGGATGAGGAGGAAGATATCGATGAAGACGAAGAATAGATATAATAAATATTCGATTCGTTGGACTTAAGTCTTTTTCATTTGGCTCGATGTAAAAAATATAATGAAATTTCATTCGTAGAGCAAATATCAAAACAAACACAAATATGTACCGAAGTCCGTTTTTTACCGTTGCAGACATAAATCACTAGCAAAAGACGCTTTAATCGAAACTATAATGATATATTGTCAAAAGCGTGATAAGCTTACGAATGAAAAGTGCAATATCATTCCCACTTTCGAATACAAACTATAGATAAAATTTAAGTGGGCTTACGGCCTAAATTACCTTCCGAGGAAGTTCGTGATTACGCAATCAATACACTAATAAGTCTTTTCCAAAATTTAGAGATTACTCCTCTGAATGAAACTCCAAACGCATCCTTCTATTTCTAGAGACTTGACCTCGTGGTAAGGAGGTGTAGAACTTCAGAGCAGAGTTACATCTTAGAAAAAAATTAGGCGAGTGATTAACACTCGCATTGAACGTTGTTGACAATAGATCAATATCATTTGAAGTATCTTGGAGCCCACCATTTATCTCATGGCTTTGTTCATAAGAACGTTATTACGTAAGCGAACAACTAATGACCAAGGTCGTCACATTGTAAGACCTCGGAGAGTTCGACTCCACCGTGTATGCGTAATCTAGGATGTAACATTGTCCGTGAGACTATTTCGAGATGCTGCCGGATGTTGTGTAGGGTGTTTGGCGCGTGTGTCCTAAAATGTGATAAGAGTTTTAAGACGGAAGATTTTGGCATTTAAAGTTTTAGAACAGCATCGGAATACAGTGGCTGCGTCTTTTGATGTCACGTTACGCCATCTTTCTTCGCTTGGCTAGTACTTCTTTATATTCATCTACAGAAATTTCAAACACCTTTAAGGTCTGGCAATGGTTCGAAAGGAACACTGCACTCTTCTCCGGATAAAAATCGCCAACAGCATACAAATCACTTTGCACATTTTTTTCTAGAATAGTAGAAGCCAAGATGCGACGACGGATAAACTTTGGCCTAAAATGAAAAAAAGACATTCATTTGTCAATTAAATTGTTATCATACTAGAATATTCGTACTTACCATAAAATGCCGAAGGTTGCAAGACCAACAACAAACCAAGTTGTCATAAAAATCCAAAACACGAACTGAAGACAAATTGCTTTGATGATCGTTTTTATGGTGAAAATTAATCTTCCATGCTCAGTTTTGATGTTTACCTTCTTCGAAGTCAAATTATAATTTAATGTCCACTTGAAGCTATAGATATCATTGTTGACCATTCTATCAAAAAACGATTCAAAATTACCGCTTCAAAGCACAAATCAGACTGAGCAAGTGTAATAACTCCTATAATTTACATTCAAGAAAGAATAAAACTCACAAGTATTGATCTTCAAACCATATGCATTTGCAGAGTGTGTTTTGTAGGAACAAATCAATCTGCAGAAGGGTTGACTGTATCCTACCGTACTCAGTCTCGGTACTGTTCTCCAACAGCTTCTCCAACCTACCAAACTTATAATGCGAAATCAATCGAAACCATGATCGATATTTTTTCACAGCTAGCAAAAAATTAAGTCGATGTTTCCATAGCTTTAAAAGTTTATCAGGCAGTGGTCAATAATCTATAAAAGACAGTTTTTAAACAAAAAAGCGCAAACTTACCACTCGGGGGCCTTTGCGTTTCGCATCTTGCCAAGAGTCCGAAACTATAGCGATGACTACATTTAAGAGAATCACAACAACAAAAAATGCAAAGATAATTATGGTGGTAATCATAGCCGCGGAATTAGTCGCGACAAACTCATCAACGCTAACCCCTTCAACAAAGTAACCATATGTAGCTAAAAGTGAGTCCCCCCTTTCACAAAATTCGTCGTACATTCCGCTATCATGTCGGCATTCTGATGAAACAATAAGACGTAACATTTCACTAAACATAAGTAAGATGATAATAAGAACCAAGGTAAACGGGATTAAATCCTTTAGGATGCGCAGGAGTCCTGTGACAAATAGTGCAAAACTCATAAATGTGGATCGTAGAAAGAATATAAAGTTCAAATAAATAACTGCAGTTGTCACCACTGCTATATCGCCAAGTTCTTCAAAACGCTCTGTCCACAGACTTTGGATTGATATCCCCAGAAGGCAAATAGAAATTGCTTCATAAATGTTATAACCTTCACCAAGCCAAAGGTCGATACTTGCTATCATCTCTAAAGATTCTCGAAGAGTCATGTAAGCAAAGGAAAAAGTTAAAATATAAAGCCACAAATTTGAAACATCATCTCCAACAGCTGCTTGATTTGAGCAGATAGTGTAAGAAACTATTATTAGGGCGAAAGTATAAAGATCAGCAATTTTCACAAATGTTGGCAAATTATGGATCAAACTTTTTGTGATCACTTTTTGAACCCTTTCATTCTTTGAAACAAAAGTAAGAATTGAAGGTAGATGATAATCAATAAAGACATAATGAGAGTATAAGTTCTTGACTCGTAACTGTTTTTTGTTACATAGCGACATCTTGATACCTTCCATCTCAAGACTGGAATGTCCAGATTCAAACACAGAACTTAAACCGTAAGTAAACGTGAGAAGTCGTTCTGCTCTCTGCTCATGACGCATTTCTAAAAATGTTCATCTTACTCACCGCGCTAGATGCGCCACAACTTCTTCAAACGTGTCCTTTCCATTCACACCAGGAACAAATAAAGATTCAATGTAGTCCATTGGTCTACCTTGCCAAATTGCCACCTCGTACGGCACTCGGTTTTGATTATCTGTCTCGCAAAGCATGTCATTTACCCCTTCAGTACAACATACATTCCGTAATGCTTTGATACATTGACGGGAAGCGTTGAAGTATGCTGCACAGTGGAGAAGATTCCTACCATGATGATCAACATTCGTAAAATAATCATAGTTTTGGCGTGCTACAAAGTTTTTCCTCTCTTTCTCATCTAGTATGAGCTTTGTTATCACTTCGGTACGAGCCTGGTGTACTATTGCCGTACTGATGGGAATTTTTCCGGTCTTTATATGGGGAATCGAGGCAGCTTCTCGGCACACCTTCAACATTTCGGCGATGATAGCCGCAGGAGGGTTTCGTTCTAAAGACTCCATAAGAATCGTTAGTTCTGTGGGAGGACTCCCTTCTTCGTTCTGCGCCTTCCTCTCACAGTGCCTGATGGTAAAGACTTGCCGTATTTGTTCGCGATTTAATCCATAACCATCGTCACCTCCTCTTAATTCCAACTTATTGAATTCGTTTACAAATTTAATCCAGCGAAAATCATATGGATCCGTGTTCTGTGCGATTTTGTATAATCGTCTTGAAGCCTTGTATACAGGAAGAATTCTTTCAATATTTTCCAACAAACTATCTGGCGGTGAGTTTCTCAAGATTATATTCAGGTATGTGTCGTTGTGAGAAAACTCGTGGAATTCTCTGTCGGGATAATGGTCATCATAAACGACTACTTTCCTTTCAAACTCGTCAAGAAAAAATAGAGGATTTGAATCGTCACTGAGCTTATCAAGCATTTCTGAGAAATCTTTCCATTGCTTCTCATCAATAATAAATTTGGTCGCACGTAACGATTCCAACCATACCCGTACCCTCAACTCTTCCGATCTCATTTCTTTACAACGTTCGCCTCTCTGCATCTGTTGTTCGACATCACAATTCCTTTTTTCGTTTCTCTTGTCCGACATACCGATGAAATTGTTGCGAGGGGTTAAGGCGGAGAGTCTATTTTAGTAATAGTTTTGTAATTTCTGTGTCACTCACGGGTAGTCCGTGAATAAAATTATTTCCTTTTCGAAATAATGGTGGGCAAAATGTCGAAACACTTTCGTTGGGAAGGAGGTGCAGGACTTGGACTTGTGAAAAGTGATACTTCGAAGTAATATTTTATACTTCGAAGTTATTAATACATGTTAATTACTTGTTAGGTATTGCGCTAATTTTCGTCGCGTTACACTCGTATAAATCTTCATATCAATGTCAACGAGGTTCGTTACTTGTGTAGGTCATTCGGTTACTTTCATCCTCTTCATCAGTTAGAGATTTTAGAAGTCAAGCAATATTTCAACATTCGAGCAGACTTTCCAATACAATCGAATTAGCATATGTATTATAATATATGTTCTCACATTTGAAAACATGTTTTGGAGAACGGGTTCGGAAATAGGGAAACTACAACGACATGCGAAAATCGTAAAAACCTACAACATACACTTCGAAAGTATCTTTTTTGAGAGTAAACTTTCCTATGTATTAGTAAACAGGTATTTTTTAGTGACAAATAGTACTTTTTTTTACTTAGCTAAAAATTGATAAGCATTTCATTAGTTAGCGCCGCTCTACACTCGAATTCAGCTCTGCGTCAACTACCATGCAGGAGTCGTACATGTAGTCATCGCGCGGGCTTTTATAATAGAGGCAAACAATGGACCAAACAGGAATTTTATCCGATCTGACGAAAAACATTTAGTTACAGCGAGAATTTTTGGTAAAGTAGGTGAGAATGTATTTGGCAATACGTCGAGCGAAAAAATCTAGATATCACGCAAACAAAGCTTTCTAATTCCAAAAATAGTAGACCAACACGCACTTCATATGATGTTGAATTCGGTATAAAGAAGGTGTCACGAGATTTATCGGCCGGCTCGTCAAAATCAGATTCTACGAACACTCTCATAACTATGGAGGAAAGAGACGAAGATGTGAAATTGCTATCCTCAGATACAAAAGATTTAAGAAAGTGAGGGAAGGAGTGAATCTTTCGTCCGAAAGTATGGTTATCGCTTTGAAGATTTCATGTTTTTAACGAAAGGAGAGCAAATAAGCTTAGTTTACCGAGGGAAGATGCAAAGAGAAAATCGCAGTTAACAGAACGAAATCTATAGTTTACTTTAGATTACATCTTTAAACAGTATGTCGATTTAATCATACGAAAAGATCTTTTGATGTCGGTCAATGATATCAACAATGTACTTTGTGAACATGATCAGTTGGTGGAAATTTATAATACCAATGGTATTATTGTTAAGATCATACGAATTTGACAGAACAATGGGTCATTGAGAGTACAACATATATACACAATGCGACACAGACACAGTTACTACGACGAGGTCGCACATCCAAAAACCACTGAACGAGATACCAGCTTCGAAATCATAATTAAAAACTCACAAGGCCAAAAAGCATCTATTAAGCTCATCCGCAAGATAAAGGCAAGGACCAATGTGTAATAAAATTATATTCACAATTTCTAGAATAAACTAAATGATTATTTATTACATCTGACTAGAACAAGCTCCAAGTCCTGATGGACCTAGGTGTGGTTCAATTCCACATTGAAGAATATTATACAAGAAGTAAGAGAGAGAAAGGGTTATCACGTCTAATCGTCTAAAGTAGGAAAAAATAAGATAAAGTCTTCTACATGAATTAAATTCTTCGTGTTGTTGAGAGAGTTGGTAGATGCTTTTGCATTGCTAACCTTAATACCACTACTGATATCAATTCTAGTGATCACCAAGAGTGGTTGTTCTAAACATATTACAGTAAAAATCTTATTTTACATTGAGACGTCGCCAGAAAGACGAATCCTTTTCACAATATCATCACAACAAGCTTGAAAACTTGCCATCTCAAGTTGTGCATGAACACACATTAGCGATTGTGAATATTGTTGAGAGATGTGATGGAAAAGGCGCTGGAAGTTTTAGTTGCTAAATACCGACAGTACAAATTCGTATTACACAACTCACACCTTTGCGCCAATTTTTCATCTTTGGTTTTCGAATTGTGTCGTGATAATCCGATAATCTTGAGGTGCGTTTTTATGGAAGTAGTCTGGTTGTCCAAAATTGAAAATCGTATTAGTTCCTGTTCAAAGGCTTATCAAAAGCATAGTAAAGATAATCCGAGGAGCAGAAAATATCTAATCTATTTTGCAGACTATTGGAATTATACACCTAGTTACTAGACCAAAAATGTGTCCATCACATAACCTTCGTAGCATATTTTCGTGTGCAATTGAATTTCTAGTTCATGTTCCCCTCATATCAAAGCTCTTCCCGATCCATGTCCATATCCACAAATTCTTCACCAGCACCCCCAAACTCATCCCCATCCTCTAATGGAGGCACCTCCTCTTCCACGGGCACATCCAACTCTTCTTCCAAATCCAAACTTTCAACACTCAACACATTCTGAATCACACGGGTCATGCGATTACTATAAGACTCAATATCCGAAATGGTATATCCCGAATTCAACAATGCCAAGTCATGCAACATCCAAGCGGCATCATCAGTTGTTTTGTCAACTTCGTCCTCTTCTAACTCATCTACCAATGCCAACAAACTTGCGACAAACGGATGACGCGGATTAATTTCAAAGATCTTATGACTTTGATACTGATCTGGATTCTGACCATGCTGATGAGCTTGTGCCTTGAGTACACGCTCCATGTTCGCCGAATGCGCATAGGCAGCATTGGACATGACGGCTGGATCTTCAACAAGACGTTCCGAAATCGTCACACGGGACACAGCATCCCCGTAAAGCTTCTTTAAATATTTTACCAACGGCTTGAATTTAGTATTGTAAGCTTTGGATCGTCGTTTGACCAGATCTTGATCCTCATCTTCAAACTTGATACCGTCTTGGGTAATAGAGGTAAATCGATGCCCTTCAAAATCGCTCAAGTTTTGCAATAGATACTCATCGAACGGATCTGTCAGCAACATGACTTCAATTCCCTTAGCATTGAACTTCTGCAAAAACACCGATTTTTGTACTTCTTCCAAATCCGCACCGGCAATGAAATAAAAGTCATCTTGCCAATCTTTCATATCAGCAGCAATCTCTTCCAAGGATCGATACTCGGTACCACCAAATTTTGTCGTCTTGTATCGGAGTAGCTTAAGTAAACGTTTTTGATTAGCAGGGTCTTCTAAAACACCACGTTTCAGCGCTGGATGGAATTTTTCATACCAGGTAATGTAAGGATGTTCTGTGAGGTCGTCTTCCAAAGGTTCGCCTGTGTCTTCATCTACAGCGGGCCATTCGGTACGAGCGAGAGTACGTATCATCTCAATTGCCTTGCGGGTTACTTTTTTGTTGATGACTTTGATTATCTTACTTTCCTGAAATAACAGAAGAAACATATAATTGAATATCACACGGTGAAATCAAATAATAAAATATTGAACACAAACACAAGCAAACACTATGCACTCACCTGCAACGTCTCACGATTGACATTCAAAGGTAAATCATCACTGTCCACCACACCACGGACAAAACTCAAATAATCTGGCAATAAATTCCGAAACTGATCACTAATCAAAACCTTGCGCACGTATAACTTCAATCCGCTCTGGGCTAGGCGTTCCTCTTCTGTCATGTGCATGCTAAACTCAGGCACGTCAGATGGCAAATACAGTATACTCTTAAAGTTGATGTTACCCTCTGCATTGAAATGACTCCATGCAGCTGTTGTCTTGGTTTCTGACGCATCCTTGGTAACTAACGAGAAAAAGCTACGGTATTCTTCGTCAGAAATGGTTTCCTTATCGCGAGTCCAAATGGCTTGGTTTGCATTTACTCGTTTCCACGAGTGCGAGATAACATCTTCTAACTCCTCCTCCTCTTCTTCTTCCTCGTCGTCTTCGTCCTCAGCATCTTCATCATCCAAATCATCCAAGTCTTCTTCGTCCTCATCCTCATCACTTACAGCAGCCACCTTCAACGTAGCAGTAGTACGCACACTTATCGGATAAGTCACAAACTCACTGTAATGACTGACCAACTTTTCTAGCTTGAACGGATCAATGTAATGCAAACAATCACCCTTCAAATGCAAAGTAATTTCCGTACCCCTTGTCAATGTCGTACCTCGCGGATCGACACCGACGTCAAAAGCTGCAGCACCATATGAAGAGGTCCAAATATACTGTTCAGATTCACTTGGATGTTTACTTGCAACACTGACCGCATCTGCAACTAAAAATACAGAATAAAATCCCACACCAAATTGACCAATCATGTTCATGGTATCGGCGGAAGAGGATCCTTCTTGTATAGCGTTTAAAAACGATGTCGTACCGGATTTGGCGACGGTTCCTAAGTTCTCAATCAAGTCTGATTTCGTCATGCCAATGCCAGTGTCGGTAATCGTGAGGGTTTGTAGATCGCGATCGTACTGAACTTTGACTTCCAATTCGGATTCGTCTTCCAAAAGTGTAGGATCGGTGAGGCTGAGAAATCGGATTTTATCCAAGGCATCGCTCGCATTAGAGATCAATTCCCTGAGAAATACGTCCTTATTTTGATACAAAGAGTTAATCACGATATCCAACATCCGATGTACCTCCGCTTCAAATTCAAAGGTTTCGGCTTTGGCAAGAGGTTCGTACGAAGATTGATAATTCTCGGAAATGGGGTCACGGTAATCATCCAAGGGAGCATCCTCATCGGAATCATCGTATGGAATTTCTTCCCTGTCGAATGCTTGCTGCTCCTGTGATTGTCGTAGAGCCGCCTCGGCCAAATTTTCTTCCCGCTTTTCATCCTTAAATTGCTGCTTTTTGGCAAATTCCGCCTTGAGTTTCTGCACCTTAGGATCATCATCATCATCATCCCATCCGAGTGTTTTAAGGAGATTCTTCATAGACTCCTCTTCTTCCTGACGTTCTTTTTCTCGTTCAGCGGCCATTTGACGTGCCAAGTCTTCTGGTGGAGGAACATTTTCTTGGTAGTTTTCGATGCGGTAGGCTGGTTCATCTTCGGTTGCCTTCTTTACCTTCTTCTTCTTCTTTTTGGCTTCGACTCCTATTTTACGTTGGAAATATTTACAAGAAATAGTAGTAGCGTGTGAGTGCTTTATTACAAGGAGTCAACAACATCTTTCAAAAAAGGACCCATGCGCAGCGAGACCCACGAACCATCCTGTGAGTCC
>Ga0213867_1000943_pt1 | contig 13005 bp, 13 predicted proteins | sample PICome_12_FD_160120 | JGI IMG/M metagenome (GOLD analysis project Ga0213867, IMG submission 160120) | Coastal seawater microbial communities near Pivers Island, North Carolina, United States - PICO540 | ecosystem: Environmental > Aquatic > Marine > Coastal | place: USA: North Carolina... | reverse complement strand
GATTAATTAAAGAAGTCAAAACGTTCACATGGATTCATTAGAAATACATCAACACAATACACCAAATATTAGTACTTCCTTGATGCGTTTCTACTTCTATATCATTTGCTTCGAAGGAATCATCAGGAGTGGATGGATTACAACTACATCGATCACTTACCGTATCTACTGGAACGCTGTTACACCCTTTCCTTTTTATTTGAAGCGCATACTGCATTCACGTTCTCTCTGAAGCTTTGCGAAGCGCTCGAATCGAAGCTTGATGTTCACTAAAGGTGTCCACTCGATTGCTTATAAAACTCAAATAATTTTCATACAACTGCCTCCCTATTCGACGATTTTGGAAAGAGAAGGACGAATTTAAAGGGTATCTTCGTATTGACGTTTACACTGACAAAATGGAAGGTGCTTCAATAATTATAACGAATCTTAACGAAGCTTCAGATGAAACATCTATGGCTTCGTTATCATGTCATTCGTCAGCGTGTGATCCTGCGAACGTCAATAAGAGATCACAAGCTTCACACGTTTCCTCGGACCGCACTGCGGATACCATGGTTTGCAGCTCCGCTTGTTCTGATTGCGTCATGATGGATGAGGAGAGTAATAGCTTTTCTCCACCTGCTCATGTGGAATTCGGAGTGATCAATGTGCGTGAGTATAATGTGGAGTTGGGAAATCATCCCGATTGTCGAGACGGGCCTCCTCTGGCGTTAGGGTGGCGATATCGCGATTTGAAGCGGATCGATTTAGAGACATATGAGGCTTGTAGACCGCCAAGAAGAAATCCTTCCGAATTAGTCATGTCGTTTTATGAAAGGAAGTGTATACTCCGAAGCTCCGGAGTTAAAGATATGGAAATATATGCTGCCATTGAAGAGGTTGAGAAGTCTAATCGCGATCGCTTACAGACAATAAAAAGTCTGGGTGGTATTAGAGGAAAGTTGTCAAGCGTTAAAACGAAGGTCAAATTTCTGTTAGGCAAAAAGACTCTTTGAGAACGATGCATAATTTTGAAACACTTTGTCTAGTGTTGTGTTTAAATCATCACTATAATTGCTCACTTCGAGACAAAAATGATTTGAGATGAAAGATTGCGAAACATGAGTCGAAGATACGTTCAGTTCAGACACGGAATATGTACAAGATTGATTCTCGCTCTCGTACGAATATACAAGCAAGTAGACGTAAAAACAGATTTAGATAGTAGAAACTCCGAACTTTAATAACTTATCCTCATCCCATTCATTTTACTACTGCAATCACAACATCCTCAAACGATGTACACCAAGGATAGGTTCACATAATGATGTTATGCGAAGTAAGTAGAATGCCTGACGGTTGTAAGTAATAGTAATGTGTAGAATGCTCAGACTTATGTTTGCATAGAATTCGTAACGTCTTGAGCTATGCGTATGTATTTATACCTGCAGACAGCTTGGGACTTTGGATCGGCAAATGAAATCGAAGGTTGTGTCAACAATCTTTTTGTCATTGTATTGGATTCACACATAAAGGCCTATCATCTTTGTCCTTCCTTTTCTATCCTTTTTGGGGCCTACTGAAGTTCGTAGAGGCAGGAACTTGGCAAATTGGGAAACCTAGTGAAGTTATTAGAATAGATTGACCATTTTCCCACAAATCAGAATATCATATCGATATTCATTTTTATGTCTATTACAGCAGTTTCTGAATCTGCACCTAGAAAAGAATCCCGATACATGTACTTTTTCCTCACATAAAAATTCTCGATATAATCATTCATGCGCTAAGCGGTGAATGTGAGACCAAAAAAAACTTTCCTACTTACTTTGATAATTCCTTCATTCGATCTTTAAGGTGCTAGGATGAGGATCTTACTTCTACTAATAGATGATTGCGGAATGAAAAGATAAAGTACACTAGATAACTCTCTCCTGAAGAAACAAGAATGCATATTATTGAACTTAGATGAATTTTGTATTGCGATTGCAAAAGAGTCATTGTTGCTTCACGGAAATTTAGATCTGATTCTTAGAAAAACTATCAGGGGTGGTAACAAAGGTTTTTTGAGATCTTCAGGGGAAAAATATGAGAAACTGAAGCGATTGCAAAAGAGTCATTGTTGCTTCACGGCAATTTAGATCTGATTCTTAGAAAAACTATCAGGGGTGGTAACAAAGGTTTTTTGAGATCTTCAGGGGAAAAAATATGAGAAACTGAACTTTCAAGTATCGGTACATTTGTTTTTCCACAATGTGGTTCTTCTAAAGATTCCGACTGTTGGCGGGCTCGTACATTTGCTTACCATGCAGGCTTTTTCTGAGGCGTTGCCTCCTGGACTCCTGGAGTCATTAATTTTGTAAGCGGTAGGGGGAGAGCGACCATGCCACCTCTTATGGCAACAGGTGACAGGAGTCATTTCGTATCCCCAAGCTTTTGGCTTTACACAAACGTAATATGTATCTTATCATTCGAGAACACACAAGAAACATTGCACAGCGTACAGCGTGGTGTATACGAATATTCAAAGTGTCGATATAGCATAGCAAGCACACAGAGGAATAACAATGACGGCCTTCGGCCGAACGACGAACAACGCAGACGCACATTGGCAGACAGTCACAGATATTGAATTCCATACATGTACATGAAGCCTGTACATGACAGTTTCAGCCACACGTCCAGAATCCAAAGTCCAGAGTCACCCTTGGTCTAAACACATGACACAGGTTCTTGCTTTTAATTTTTACGCTCGTACACCACGAGTACATTGTATTGGAATAGCACTTTTTTGATTCGCTTCGAGTCGATTCGTGGAGTTGTGTTTGTATCCACATCTGTATCTGCTCACAAGAAAAAATGGCACCGAAAACCTCGGATCATCTACTTCATAATGAACCGCAGCCACAAGGTCTCTTACGTAAAAAGAAGGTCTACCAGCATTGCAGTAAGTCACAGTTCGTGACTGGAGGACCGACCAATCTTACGTTCAGTTCAGACTCGGCCTATCTAAGCTATATAACCAACGAAAGGACTTTGGAGGGATTAAATTTGGCAGATTGTGTTGCAGGGAAGGAGCATAATGTGGTGCAATTTTATCCCGAAGAGGGTGCTGATTTTGACGTGGGTGGAGATTGGGAAGATCATGCTGCTGATCTTAATGAAAATATGGATGATCATTCGAATAAAAATAGTGGAAATCGCTCGGAAGATGATTACGATAGTTTAAGCTTAGCAGAGAAGCTGCGTAGAGAGCGACAGCGCATGAGTTATTCGGGAAATGGTATACATTCGTTTCATTGGAGTAGAAAAGCTAGTGCGGGTAGGTGTACTCTCCCAGAAAATGGTAATAGGAATCAACCAGACAGGTCATTGCTTATTCCGCAACGTGGAAGTATATATTATACGTCAGATTATGTTTTGGAAAAATTACAGTGTGTGTACAAATGTAAAGACGTTAACAGCATAGACGATGGCGAGCCGATGGATGTTCGGTTAAGTCCGTGTGGGAATTTTATAGCATTCATTAGGCGGGGGAATTTGTTTGTGATGATAAAGAATAGAAACGAGAAAGAGGCAAACTCGACAAAACTGCGGAGTCCCAATAGCATATTTAGCCGACCTATTCAATTAACATTTTCGAAAGACGAGGCAGTAACGTATGGCACGCCAGATTTTCTTAGCATGGAAGAGATCAGTAGGTACGAAGGCTATTGGTTCACAGATAATTCAACCACAAGTCCGCTTTTGTGTAAAAGTGGAATTGTTTTTACAGAAGTTGATGAACGGAAAGTTGAACGATATCGAATTTATTATGATAATGCGTCGAACAATTTTTGTAATGACAACGAAGACGATGAGTTCGATGAAACTGAGGATGATGACAACCGAAATCGAAGAAAGAACCGCTTCGAAGACCATCGTTATCCATTTGCAGGTGAAACTAATCCAGTTACATCTCTCGGATATATTTCACTGAGTAACTTGTTGATTTGTAATAACGATAATGACCGACAAAAATGCGCCGAAAGAATATGGGACTCTAACATAATTTGGCAGAAGGCTCCAGGTAGGTGTGCATTACTCGTTTGCGTCTTGTATCTTAATTTCATATTCATTATGCCCATCTTTCGTAGAACAATGTGGTGAATATTTGGTTTCGGTAACGTCAATCCCAAATAACCCCACCTCCGTCATATGTGCGTGGCAAAACAGAGAGCAGAACGTTGTTACTCTTGTGAAATGGAACCTTGATTCGAATAACAATGAGTTACTGCTCATTGAGAAGTCATCACCATCACTCTGGATAAACTTATCCTGTATATCAGTTCTAGTAATTGATGACAAAAAAACCGATACAGATTCATTTCATTTTATCTTAACAAGCGAAAGGACTGGATTTACACATATGTACTTATATAGATACCAGGCGCGAAAAGACCATATCAATACCAATTCGGCACAAACAGCCCATCTTATTCGACCTATCAGTGCAGGACAAGACTGGATCGTGGAGTCCGTTTTGGGGGTGGATTTGTCTCGTGATCTCGTTTACTTTACAGGTACTTTCGACTCGCCTTTAGAAAGACATGCATACGTGTTACCATTAGGCTACTCCATATACAAACAGTCTATAATCGTACCGCCTGAACCAACGAAAATAACTTCTGACCCAGGAATGCATAGCGTTATCATTGATCCAACTTGTAGATATTTGGCGGATGTTGCCAGTGACTTGACTTACTCGTGTCGAATTTACGTATATCAGCTATTAGACAGGCATCAAAACTCAACGAATGAACGATCAAGTCTTTTTGTTGTTCCCGAAATTAGGTGCATTTTTAAAATGCAGGAATCAGCGATAAGCATAAATTCGGAGTCATCAATGAAGGCTCAAACAAATAGGTTGCGAAGCCATAGATTTTTGAAGTTGGGGTTCGGTGTTAGCGGAGCGAAGAACCTTGTGAAATCGCTGAGTACTACTAATTGTTCCAATAGTTATGACTCTGATTTGTCGCATGGAGGCCTGAGTGCAACTATGTCGCAATGTGTTCCGCCCGAAATCGTATCATTCGCATCATCTACGGACTCAAATGTCATTTTATACGCCGCACTTTACCGTCCAGATCCTGCGCTGCATGGTCCTGGTCCTTATCCCTTAGTCGTAGCAGTTTATGGAGGTCCACACGTCCAACGCGTTCAGAGATCCTTCTCTTTGTTGTGCGCTGATATGCGAGCGCAACGTTTGCGTCAGTTAGGGTTCGCGGTGTTAAAATGCGACAATAGGGGGTCTTCACGGCGTGGTTTTGCGTTTGAGGGTGTCATCAGGAATCGTTTGGGATATTTTGAAGTTCAAGATCAAATAGTTGCTGTTCGCAATATTGTTGAAATGGGAATTGCAGATCCACGTCGCGTTGGTATATATGGCTGGTCCTACGGTGGGTATCTTTCTGCAATGTGCACGTGCAGAGCACCGGGTGTATTCAAAGCTTGCGTTGCAGGCGCCCCGGTTACTAGTTGGGACGGATATGACACTCATTATACTGAACGATATATGAGTACACCAAAACTAAACCCTGATGGTTATAAAGAGTCTTCTGTGTTTCATCATGTTGCCAACCTACGTCCGAGCCAAAACTTACTTCTTGTCCACGGACTCATTGATGAAAATGTTCATTATCGACATACATCGAGACTCATCGAAGTATTAAATAAACACGGGAAAGACTTTGATTTACTGCTTTTCCCAGATGCTCGACATTCACCTCGCAAATTGCGTGATCGCGTTTATATGGAACAAAAAATATGCGATTATTTCGTGAAAAATATCAAAGATGCACCGATAGCGCCTGACTGGTCTCCATCAGTTGTATCACCAGTCTGTCTCTCTCCTACAATCAATACGAACAATGTTGGACCCAGTGACGGAGATGATTCCAAGGGGAAAGTAATACAGCGGAGAAATAGTCTAAGGAGTGTAACAGTCAGTGATACTACTAGAATTCATGGCGATGCGACGACAGATAACAATGATATGCCTTCACTTGTCCGCCCGATGGCCGGTCATCTTTAAGTAAAGGCCCAAACGTTGTTTATAGACGTGTTCAAATTCATTGATATCAGATGCGATTACCGGTGCTTCATTTTCAGTCTATCAAGTATAATGAGTGATATAGTTTTGGAGAGAATTTTTCGGTTCAACTAAAAGTGTTTTTCTTCCTGTCGCGACAACACCAACTCCTTTATGCTAGGTTCGCCATCCTCTTCAGTCTATGAAGAGAAACTCCCATTTGCTGATTTTTGATCCGAAATTGGAGGGTAGAAAATCCCATTTGCTGATTCTTTAATCCGAGATTGGAGGGTAGAAAATATTCCAATGCTTCGACGTAATGCTAGCGAAACATTTTTTTATAAGGACTTACTAAAGTCTCTGTTTCTACTGAATTCTTCTCGTATGAAATGAGAGAAATATTGCCTGTAAAGAGCAATTAATGCAAAATCAAGCAAACTTTTAGACCCAGGATTAACAACTTTCCGTTAAGTGTACTTTTCTATTCCTGTCATCTAGCAGTCGATTTTTTTTGCAGATATGACAACCTCCTTCAGGGAGAGAACCTTCCAAAATTTGTCTTTTCGATCGAATAATCGACAATATACTAAAATAAGTTACTACTCTTATATCATAGTCATCGGAGACTCGATACTCGATTGAGTCTCTTTTGTCTGTTGCTTCTCTTATGGTGCCATAAATGTCGTTACTCAAAAAAAGGAGGTTGACGAAAAAAAGTTGTACGCAGGATTAACTATTATTCATAAATCCTCCAAGAGCTAAACTACTTTTTAGTATTGCTGTCGTTAAAATCGCTTAACAATCTAAAACCATCCTTGATGTTTCCTTGTACAGTTAAAACAGCTGAATTCCAAGCCTTCGCCAGAGAATTGCCACTCACACTGGACTGAGATGAAAAAGCATTGCTTGTAGGAGTAGAGTCCGTTCCTCCCCCTTTCCTTCTATTATGCTCAACCTGTTTCCTCGCCACCTCAACAACGGTGTAAAAATTTTCTTCTACAACTTCGCGAAACCTCCACTTTTTAGAAAGTCTTTCCCGATGTGAGAGCTCTTTGTGTATCATTAGGAAACCGGTACCAGAAACGGCTGTACCGACCATGAAGCTAGGAATGTGCATTGTCCTTTTCCGTCACTCCTCTTCGGATTACGCGTCAATGCTTGCTGAGTGTATTCGTAGTGAGAGGAACTAACTGGAAGGAAGTATGAGAGATGTCGATGTGAAAATATTTTTTGGGTTTGCTCACTATATTTTTCAACAAGTCTGAAATCCACAGACAGTCTGCATCTGCATCTGCATCCCGTCGTCCCGTCCTTCTCAAGTGTCCAAGCTGTAGAGGCTAATTTTATTTTATTTTAACGTCTTAGAATGTGTTGCGAATGTTGACACGCTCTCGGCGGTCTGGCGGTGTATTCATCAATCCTCGATCCTCGACCACACACTGGGCACCGAATTGACAGGACCATACAATCATTTAACACGTTAGATCAGGGATCCAATACCATTAACGTACTTTTTCCCTTTATTAGAAACCTTATTTCAATGATTATGGTTCGTTCAATTGTTGCCAATGGAAGATCTTTACGCATGGTAACGACGGCGTGGCAGCAGGTGTTTGCACAAACACGCAGTGGGGCCTTGGCGACGTTTGCATCATCGAGTCAGTCCCTCCCACAAAAGATAAAAGAACTTCGCGAGGCTACAAATGCCCCTATGATGGAATGTAAAAAGGCATTGATGAGTCCAGATGTAAATGGGGACATTTCTCGAGCTCTTGAGTTTCTACGAAAACAAGGAGTTGCGAAGGCTAGCAGTAAGGTTGCAGGCCGTGAAGCTCGGGAAGGTCTTGTTGGTTTAAGTATAAGTAATGATGGTTCTAAAGGGTGTGTGATTAAAATTTCGAGTGAAACAGATTTCGCCAGTAGAAGTCGAGAGTTTGCCAACTTACTTGAAGAAGCTTCAGAAAAAATTATTGATGACGAATTAATTGTTCTGGATGAGGCGAATCCTAGCAATTATACTGAGTTGATGAAACAATCCAAAATAATTACAAATTTAGTTGATGATGCCATTTTAGGAATCCGTGAAAATTTAAGTATAGAGGAGGTACAATATTTTGAATCGGATGGGAACAGCCGATTGGCTGGATACGTTCATGGGAAATCCCCTCACTCTCACAAAGCAGGATCAACAGCAGTGATTGTCGAACTCATTGGCGCTGACGATGCAGCAACGAAAAATTTGGAGCATACAATGGAAGAGGCAGGAAAGAAGCTTGCCATGCATATTGTGGCAACAAGACCTCAATACATAAGCAAGGAAGACGTCCCAACTGATGTAATTCAGAAAGAAAAACAAATACTAATGGAACAACTTTTGGATTCCAAAGATTCAAATAAGCCTGAAAACATTTTAAATAAAATTGTTGAAGGTAGACTCGGAAAATATTTTTCAGAAGTTTGTCTCAATGAGCAACCTCATGTTGTTGAAGAGAAGAGCCCGAAAGTGTCTTCCGTGTTGGGGAAACTAGGGATTCAAGTAAAGCGATATCATCTATCTTCGATACGTTAGAACATGGCGGGTGTTATAGATGCGCCTCCATTGCAACTTCTTGAAAATGTCAAAAATTCCAGGTTGTAATCTTTCGAAGTTGTCCCGGTAATAAAACTCAAGCTTTTAAGAGAGTACTGTTAAATTATGATATTTGGTTGAAGTTAACGTGGAATGATGTTCGTTGCCTTCGCTCTCTGCCCAAAATAGGTAAAACTTAAATATCCACGAATTAGTGTCTTCCTCCAGTGGATGAAATATCATTTGTTATATTCATATATTGCTTGAATTGTATATCGGGTAGAGCTTTTTATAAAATGCTTCTGATTGTGAACTTGAAAAGTGGCAACATTAAAGTTACTATTCCATGTGCGATAAGGTTATCTGGCCCTAAGTTAGCTTCGCGAATCATTGATATTGACTACTAAGCTCCGTGGACAGCTGGATATCGGTTCCTATGAAGAAACATAGTTGAGTGTCGTTGCAAAAAGATTCTTTTTCCTGACTCCTGACATTCTATCAACCACATGAAGTGTCGTCTAGCAACATGTTTCGAATACTGACGCATACGTTTTTTGCGAAGACAAAGAGGGATTGAAGACCTACGGCATAGGGAGAACGGCATAGAGAGAATTCAAATATCCGATTCATCCTCTTCATTACTTGGCGAACATCTCGAATTGTTCGCTAATTGATAAGAACTAAAAAATACAAAGAAAGGAACACAAACATTTTTGACGAAATACGTTTTAGGTGCATCTATATGTGTCTCAAAAAGAAAATTACCTCTATGGAGAACAGCTTAATGTCGACGGATCTCTTCATACTATTTCCACTTCATCATCATGCATGTGCACATACGATATTTCTCAAGAAGTTACCATGAATCGCTTTACTCAGTGTTCTCTCTTATTTGTAGTTCGAGCGCGAATAAGCGAACAAGCTAAAAGAATAAACGGTATTAGGTAATCGTAAAATGTACCTTTCTTTAATGCGCAAACATGTAGACACATACATATCGTCAATAAATCTCTCAGTGACGCACACAAATATTTTAAGCAAGAAATACCTCTGCGTAACGCGTCATCAAATAATCTGTACATGTTCGAACATTTACCACACTTCTACTAAATTTACTCATTTCTGCGAATAGAGCTGTTCTCGTTTTCACATTATTTTCATCAAGCTTTGTTCAAATCCATTTCAGTTGTAGATCCCCGATTTTCTGATACAATAAGCCTTGCCGCTCGAACATCCATCAAAGCACAATGAAAACGGATTCAGTAAACATTGAACACTTCATCTCAAGTTTGAAAAGGTCTTCAGGTTCGGGAACTGTATCGATGATGAACATTACTTCGCCCGATCCGAACGACGTACTTTGTGGCCGCGGGGGTGGTTCACAAAACCATATTGGCAATAAAGAATACCGAGCCGTTATCTCTGCGAACAAGAGACGATATATTGAGGCTAGTCGAAGAATGAAAACTTTGCTAGTAGAAAGTATCGTAAAAGCCGTGCGTATGCAGAATCCACCAGGACGATTTCTCGAAAAGGATTCTATAACTGGGAAGTGGAACGATATTGGGGATAAACGAGCATTTGCGAAGGTGAGTTAATTTCGTTGTACGAAGTTTTATTTTCATTTTCTGGATATACACTAATGTTTACCTTTACCTATGTTATTCGACTACTTGGATTTTTATAGACTTGTCAAGCCATACGTGAAGGAGCTCCTAAAATTCGTGAAGCAATGCTTCGCGGAAGTCAAGATCCTGCTGCAGTCTCCTCATCGGCATTGCAATCCAATGTTTCCTGTCCTACAATGCCTAGGATTAATATCCATCGAAACATTGTGCGACCGAATGAGTTGCAGGAGAGAGCAACTGATAGTGTGAGCCATTCCGATTCCCCTGTAGTTGATGAGGTTGTTACCTGGGACAAGATTGCTACTACGAAAATTAACCCAGGTCAGCAGACATATGTGAGTGTTAAGGGTGAAACACCTGCGCATAATTTGCCTGCTGTAGTTTCCAGCCTCAGCCTGGCCCCTACATCTGAATCAAGTCGACCAGGAAAAGACGCATCATGCATGTACTCGACGGTTGCTGCAACCCCTTTTCACTACGTCTCTGATAGCGTCCATGGGAACGAATCGAAAGTGAAAGGGGTGATTACACCGCTCAGCCAATCCGAACACTCTCACTATAGTATGCAAGATAACAAAACAATTGATGAGACCGAAATTATGAATGCGCCGCTCATGGAAGTATTCGACGGGTTTCGCCTTGATATTGGTATGCATGGAGGCGTTGGTCCTTTCAAGGACTCATGCATTCCCGAAGCCGAAGGAAATGAACTTTTCCAGCCGTCGCTTGCCGATGTTGACAATGAGATCAACGACTTCCTTCATGGTCTTATTGGCGACATAGATATTGTCGAAGCTTCGCCATCCAAAAAGATGAAGGTAACTCTTAGCAATAAATTACCTTGATTTACCCAAATATATTCCGGAAAGTTGTGCAACAGAGTTAATAGTGCGCTTTTTCCTATCAGCCCGTAAATATTTTTCGCGATTTTGTGCGTCAGTGATTGATATTCTAAATAATTACAATTAGTTACCTCAATTTAAACTGTACATTTTGTTATTGTATCAATGATTTTGTAAGTTGATTCTACTTTGTCAAAGTTTTAACATCCTACCACGCCAGACTTTGGAATAGTTCCCCTGAAAGTATTGGTAAGTTTCAGGTACGATGTAGATGGCAACATCTAAAGATTGTTCATCGATCGCAGCGATCTTTCAGAGAAGATCATGTACTCAAGGCTACAACTTTCACACTTCTTCAGCTCAAATTTGACTTGGAAAAATTATTAGGTCAACAGGAAGGATTAAAATCAAAGGTTTGCAGCGGGTTCAGGACACGAAAGACCTGCTAACAAATACATGATAAACCACACCGAATGAGTCCGATAGTTAAATTCATGCTGATGTGTGATCGCCATCTGACGGCTGTAAGTCTGGATGCCACTTTCCTGAAGCCGCAAGGGAGGCCATTTCGAGCTCTTCGGTGTAGAGAGATTTCATCGTATCTAGTTGCAAGCAACCGTGTCCTTTACATAATTCAAGTAAAGGCAATTGAATAGCGGCACTCCAACTAAAACTCAGATTCCATGGTCCTGCATTAATTTCGTTTAATGCTGCAAGCCTAGCCGCTGCTTGTTTTAATGTCTGCCCACCAGATAAGTAATTCGCTGACTTGATTGACACAGGCAAAGTTTGTTGCAAAACAAATTTATTTGCTGATGCGATTTGTTTCACAGAATACGAAAGACTACAATCCTTCCCACAGTTCACAATGTTTGATTTCAAAGTGCACCCAGGAAGATGCACTCCGTGATCAATAAGAGCTTTGAATAATGTTGAAAGGACCTTGATGTTGATAGCAACAGCCTGATCGAGTGTATGCCGTCCTTGTAAGCTTACGTCGGGTTCCACGATTGGCATGAGGCCCTCGCTTTGACATATTAGCGCATATCTGTGTTTATGAATTCAAAGTGATCACGCTATTAGTACAATATATTTAATTTTCAAATGACATTGAAACAATTGGCTCGCGTAAAATGGATGACTTTACCTACCGAGCTAAATCATCCATATTTGCTTTAATAGCTAAGGCTGTAGGCCTTCCATTCTCTAAGTCAATGGATATTGGCGATCGCCACTTTGCAAATCGCGCTCCAGCTTTGTAATACCCCCTAGCTCTCACTGCCAAACTATCAAGACCTTGCATAACAGTATCACCATTGGTTCCAGGCAAAGTGTACACCTTTAAGTGTGGTTTGACACCAGGAACAATACCCTTCATTTGAAGTACCTCTGGAAATAACTTCCCACCATGATTTGAACTCTTCTGATACAGCGTTTCAGGATCTAAAATTGCTCCACATAAAAACTTCTCGATTCCCTCAGTCTCAAACAGCATTTGCCTATATACTCTCCTATTCTCTTCGGTATTTTCAATTCCAACAGATTCAAATCTCGCTCCGATCGTCCCAGCACTTTCATCGCATGCAGTTATTCCCTTACCAGATGCACTTAACTTGCTTGCCGTTTCTTCAAGCGCTTTCTTTTGTTCGTTGTTGATGTGCTTCGTAACACCAGGAAACCAAATGCCATCGTGACTTTCATCATCATTATCATTATTGTTTGCTCGATGCTTCTTGCGAAGACGTCCATCGGGGAAATCTGAATCGGAAGGATTGCGACTTCGATCACATTCTACTTCAACTTGATTACCGTCATTCGTTAACCTTTTATTTGAATTTGAATTGACGGGGGCCATTGTTTATTCAACTTTATTGATATATCTCTCTCTCTCTCTCTCTCTATCTATCTATCTAT
>Ga0213867_1000942_pt1 | contig 13007 bp, 15 predicted proteins | sample PICome_12_FD_160120 | JGI IMG/M metagenome (GOLD analysis project Ga0213867, IMG submission 160120) | Coastal seawater microbial communities near Pivers Island, North Carolina, United States - PICO540 | ecosystem: Environmental > Aquatic > Marine > Coastal | place: USA: North Carolina... | reverse complement strand
ACATACTATTGTGCCAAATGCACCGACCAACTTTATTTTAGGAGAAACACCCGACCAATATCTTTCTTTTGAACCCGGATATGGTATTGTTCTGGCCTTCTTGGATGAAGTCATCACAAATGGTGAGGGAAATGACCTCGTTATTAACACATTTGGGCAATCCACTACCAAGGCACACATCAGTGTAAGTCAAAATAATATTGATTATTACCACATTGGTAAACTGACGGATGAAGTAAATTCATTTGATATTGGTAACTATACCGAGCATGTTGCCTACGTCAAATTGCATTTTTTTGGTGAAGACCCAACGGATAAGCTCAATGTAGTAACAGTGCGTGGGGAAACATACAACAATGCATACAGACCACCATTTGCCTACTATGTCTCGGTTCCCAATGACAGAAGAATTGTTTTTGTGAAAGATTGCAATTTTTACTATCACTGTTACACGTATTGTATTTATACTAGGGTGACATTTGACACAATGGACTCGTGTATGGTTGGTTGCGACCTGTGGGAAGCGACCGGAACTTGTGATTGCGCCAATTATAATGAAACGGGGGTAGAAGTTCCATTCTATGGAGAAGACTATCAGGAGGACCAATGCATGGATGGATGTGAATATCAAATACAGCATAATGTTTTTCCCGATTACAAAGTGAGGATGCATGCTTCAGGTCGTCCCTCCCAAGTGACAAGTGCCGTAAATTGTGACGATTATGATGTTACAGGCCTTTCGCCAAATGGTTGCATTAAGGATGCCATTGAAAGTTGCACAAGGCAGCCCACCTGTAAGGCGGTGTCATTGGATAACCACATGCATTATTATCTTTATAATGATGACCGGTATGTAGATGAAGATAATAGTTACATATTGGTAAAAATATCTGACTTTAGAAATAGTTCATTGGAGCGGTTCACCACGCAGACTACCACCGCCACGACCACGCAGACTACCACCGCCACGACCACACAGACTTCCACCGCCACGACCACGCAGACCTCGACTGCTACTACGACACAGACCTCGACTGCTACTACGACACAGACCTCGACTGCTACTACGACACAGACCTCCACTGCTACTACGACACAGACCTCGACCGCTACGACCACGCAGACCTCTACCGCCACAACCACGCAGACCACCACAGTAAGAATTGAAGAAAGTGGATCTTTAGGAGTTAAAGACGCTTTTTTAGTAACATTAGCAGTTATTTTGGCACTTATTTTCATTGCATTTGTCGTGTATAAATATCGAAAGGGAGAGGCCAAAAGGAAACAGGAGTTGGCAAAGGAAGGTAAAGGCGGCGTGGAGTTAGCTCCCGACCACCAACCTTATCTTAATCCCGCCTATGATAACGCATTTTCACGTAGGTCGGTGTCACCTGCCCATGGAACTTTTATTTCTAATGGAAACCGTTCACCACAATACCTCGATGTAAGTGCAGACTTCTCCGAACGGGTTTCACCGGCGTCTCCACGGTCTATAGGATATATGGACGTAGAGCGCGTTGACAGCGTAGAGCGTGTTTCAAGTGTTTAATTAAACGATTTAAATATTAATTTATTAAAATCGTTATCTATCTATCTATTTATTTACCAGGATGTCATGGATACAGCGTCTAGGTCGTTATACTGGATACCAAGCAAGTAACTATGTTTCACGCGCTTCAAAAAATGTGTGTAAAAAAACACTGGAAAACGAAATAAGTAAACTTACTCAAAATACGGCTCTTATACCTTCTGTTATTAATGGACAATATTTTTACGGAAATGAAATCATTTCCCATGTTGCACCAAGTTACAACAAGCCTCTCATCTATAATTATTCCTATCTGCATGAAAAGAATTATGACAAACTCAATGATTTTCAAAAGTCCAGGGATACGTGGAAAAAGGTGCCTGTTGAAAAGAAGTTCGAAATATTTGAAAGGGTTGCCGACCTCGTGGAAAACAAGTATTTTTATAAAATGATGGCAGCAACGATGGTTGGACAGGGTAAAAATTACATGGAGGCGGAACTGGATGCCATTGCTGAAACAGTAGATTTTCTCAGGTTCAATATGCAATATGCTGCCGAGATTTATAACAAGCAACCCATTGGCGAAAACAATTATTCTCAATATCTGCCACTTCAAGGACGCGTCGCGGCAATAACACCCTTCAATTTCACAGCTATTGCTGCTAATCTCAGCACATCACCTCTGTATTTTGGGAATGTTGTTTATTGGAAACCCAGTGAAAAAAGCCTGCTCTCCAATTATCTGTATTATCAAATTTGTTTAGAGGCAGGAATTCCCCCAGAAGTCTTGCACTTTGTTTTGATGAAACCGGACGACTATATTGAAAGAATTGTGAGAGATAGATGTGGCGGCGTTCTTTTCACTGGGTCTACACAAGCGTTTACCAATATCCTAAGCAATATCAATTACAAACAGATATTTCCAAGAATAATTGGGGAAACAGGTGGAAAAAACTTCCATTTTGTTGACCATGAGGCAGATTTAGATTTGGTAGTTGAAAAGACATACCAAAGTGCTTATGGCTATTCGGGTCAAAAGTGCTCGGCTTGTTCTATTCTTTATCTCCCCGATACCATGTTAGAAGAATTCACGGAGCGTTTTAATCAATACCATGCAACCCATCATCCTGCACAAAAGGAAACTTATTGCCTTATTGGAAAGCATTCCTTTAATCAAACTGTAAACGTTCTTAAGAATGCAGAAAATAACTCTTCGATGAGATTGTTGATGGGTGGAAATTACGATGAAACTAGTGGGTTTTACGTAGAGCCAACAATGTTTCATGTCAATCAAGGAAATGAATTGTTGAAACGCGAATTATTTGCCCCGATTTTACTTGTAAGAACTTATCCAACCGTTTTCAGGAATATGGCAATCCATGAATGTGCGAATAATTCGGAATACAAATTGACGGGCGCTATTTTTAGTAAAAACATCAATTTTTTGAATGAAGCAGCCGAGGCCTTTGATGGAAGCTGTGGCAATTTTTACGTCAATGACAAATCTACGGGTTCAGTAGTAGGACAGCAACCTTTCGGAGGGTTTGGCAAATCAGGCACAAACGACAAAGCTGGTGACATTAATTTTATGATGCGACTGTATTCCCAACGTAATATCAAAGACTCAACTGATTATGTATAAATAAAGAAAGAATTTAGCATAATTTAAATATATATATATATTAAAATTATGAAATTAGATCAAATATTTGTTACCTCTATTCCACGCACAAGGCAACTGCGACAAAAAAACACAGATAAAATTGCAAATTTTGGTAAGAGTAAATTTGGTATAGATGTGGGATTTGCAGGAGTAGATGGTTCAAGAATGCAACCTGACCAATTAAAATCATTAATTCAACAAGGAATTATTAAGCCATCCGTGCAACAAATAAATTCAATGGATGAGTTAATCATTATGTCAGGATCTACAAAAAAACGTTTTATGACTGCTAGTGAAATAGGAAATTTCTTATCTCATTTCTCTTTTTGGAACAATATGCTTCAAAATAATATTAGCACTGCATTAATATTAGAAGATGATGCAGTCTTCGACGATGATGTATTTTATGAACAAATAATGAAGGTTTTGGAAGATATGGAAAAACATGACTTCAAGTATGTGTCACTTTTTAAACATCCCACACAGTTAAAATTAAAAGAATATCTTGATTTTAATGAAGACTATCATAGAATTGATGGAAAAACCTGGGGACTAGTGGCATATATTATACGATTAGATGCAATAAAAAATTTGCTTCCAAAATGCCTTCCCATAAAATCTAAGATAGACAATACCTTACATGAGATTTTAGAAATAGCACAAACTGGATTTCTTGTAAAACATAGTCTGGTCTCATTGTGTGAAACATCTACTTTAATACGACATAAATATAAGCAACCGGAACTCCAGAATACTAATGTAAATGTAACACATTCTATTCAAACATTAGCCATACCTATGATAAGTCATATTTTTACGGTAAATTGGCAATCTACAGGCAGAGAACTAAAAATCCCTGATTTTACAGTCGAAGATATCCATGAAGATTTTGATTTATATACAGACGATCAAATTAAAAAACTTATCATTGAAGGTATGATAAATCCGTTGCATATAAGTGATATGAAAGATAAAAATAAGATTGTTGGCATACCAAGTGAAAGAAGATTTATGAAGACTACCGAGATTACTCAATACCTATCACATATGAAAATTTGGAGAAAGATGGTTGAACAGCGTATACCATACGCAATCATATTAGATAACTCTAATAATTTTGACGTTAAAAATTTTGAAAGCCATATAATTAATATTTGCATGAACTCGCCTAAAGGGTTTTCGACTATTCAGCTAAATCAACCAAGTGCTTTGCCAAATAATGGAACACAACTTTTTGATATTGTAACCACATCTTCAACAGGAACTACCGCCTATGTCATTTCACTGATGGGAGCTATCAATTTCAGTAAAAAATTACCAGTCATTGAAAATACCTATGAAAAGGCATTCAGGTCTATCGAAAAGATTGGTAAAACGGGATATATTTATAAAAATAATATCATGAAGCATGTGCCAACTATTTTAGAAATAACTCCAAAAAAAGTTGATCACAAAATTTGCGATTTCTTCTTTTTGGGTCAAAAGAAAGATTATGACACATCTTACGATGCTTTAGGAATACCTCCAAAATTTTTTGAAATCGATAAGAAAATGGCAAATGTTAATACTTTGTTATCATTCAATGATGGACTAATAAATCCAAACTCCATTAAAAATGGAAGTATATTTTTGAATCAATTGAAGAAAATGATGACACAAACAGAACTAGTGGATTACTTGTCCAATGTTTCCATCTGGAATATTATAGTTGAAAACAATATACAAGGAGCATTTATTGCTTTTAAAAACACGAAATTGGTCTCATGTGGAGAGAAAATAAAAGCGTTGGTTTCAAAAGCTCCACATAGAACAGAATTTATCTCATTTATAGATGCCGTTCATCCTGAAACTTTTAAATGTAATGAAGATTTTTATTATTCATTTAACCAAAATAACAGAATGAATGGATATTATATAACTTTAAATGGTGCAAAAATGTTACTTAAATCGTTTAAACCTATTCAAACAACGATGTCACATTTAGTATATACAATTGGTTTAACAACCAAAATCGGATATATATCGAAAGAAACATTTATAACCTCAACTTAAATATTATTATCTCAACTTAATTTATTATGAACGTAATCATGGATATTGTTATATATGGGATTATCTTAGTTTTAGCTGATGCAATTTATTTAAGGCAAATTGCACCATCATTTGGAAAAATGATTGAGAAAATTCAAGGTAAGCCTATGAAAATGAAATTATTACCTGCGGTTGTCGTTTACTTAGCACTTTTAGGATTATGGTATAATTTTATATATGTGGACAGTGACCGTCTTAGTTTTTGCCATAATTTGAAAAAAGCGTTTTTATTGGGCTTATTTACTTACGCTGTTTATGATTTCACTAATTTAGCTCTTATAGAAGATTATCGTATTGATTTAGCTGTCATTGATTCTGTTTGGGGAGGATTACTTTTCGCAGGAACCAGTGCGTTATTTTTTTACTTTCGCTCTTAATCGAATTTAATTTTTTTCTTGCCACAATATTAGTAATGGATACTATTATTGATGTTATTGTAGACCAGACGTTTAAAAAATACGGTAAAAATGTTTTGTTTCGCGAATATGAATTTAATATGATTACTGTAAACAATACTACTGCTATGTATAGGGTTCAGTCTGCGATAAATTACCCATATGTTTACGAGATACAGATGCACGTGTTCGACAAAGTTAAATACAGCAGTAGCATCTTCGAACGGTTCCACAGATGTCTTTATTGTCATGGAAAGCACGCTGACTATAAAATGTTATGTTGCAACAAATACCTGCATTTAAAATGCGGGATGGATAACAAATTCTCGTGTTGTCACCTCAACCGATTTTTGGCGACGAGAGTGAAAAGCGAATGCTGCGTTTGTATGGAGGAAACTGCATCCGTTACTGAATGCGGTCATTATTTATGCCAATGCTGTCTGGAAAATATGTATAAAACAACACATAAAAACAGAGGACAACTCTCGGTATCATGTCCTTATTGTCGAAATACTATTATTGAGGAAACATATTTAGTTGATTATCACAATGTCCGCGTTAACAATAAGGAAGAAGTTGTCTGTATATCGTATATTTAGAATGAACCAAAACAACTATCGAAAACATTTATTAAGGAATGTTGATAAATGTTTGGTATCATCAAATTACGACATCCCGAAAAATTGTCCGGCATTTCTTCTAACCGAGGATATCTATGTTATTGGTTATCAAATAAAAACCAATTATGGAATTAGTTATCTTCCAGTTTTCGATAGGTCGAGATGTAAACAGATGAAGAAAGTGCAGCGAGAGATGTATTTAAAACTTACAACCAAAGCCTTACTAGAATGCGATTTTCCACATTTAGTTGTAGAATGTATAATTAAAAATCTCAAATTAATGTAAAAACATGGATATGGATAACAATAATAAAAAAGATATTGGGTTTGAAAAGATACAATCTATGTTAGAGAATAATGGTGATGACTTAGAACATTTTGTTTATCAAACAAAAAAAATTCAGTTCTATGATATAAAGTGTGACCCCAGAGTTTGTTTTGAGCATGTAAATCCAAAAAGATACAGAAAGAAAATTTATAAATGTCATAATTTACAAATTTTAGGCGTATGTGACCATGAATCGAGATTTGTAGTCAATCCAAAAAAAACACTCCAGATTACTAAATATGGAGGCACTGTTAAACTTCTACGTTTAGAGAAGGGTTATTCGCTTGAAACTCATTGTAAAGAAGAAACGAAGGGTATCTCAGGTGAAATTGGAATTGAGGCTGCTGGAACAGGTGTAAAACTTTCGGTTGATAATTCTTACATGAGCCAGTTCAAAATGGAAATGGGAAAATTGACACATGAACATCTAGTTATGATTACCGATACTGACGAACCATTATGTCATGGTTCATGTTTCAGGCCATACCGAGATGTTATCGATATTAAGTTAGATTATTTGAAAATAGACAAAAAACTTGAAGAACTTATTTGGAACCAAATGGGCAATTCATATAATCGTTATTATAATGAGTAATTTTTTAATTCCATCCCATGCATGTATCTACGCAAGGTCCCGTTTGAGCTTCGCAACATGTTCTACAACCTGCCACGCCATCGCGTGCGTCAACACATTCGCCAGTTTTCTCTGGACTTCCTCCCAACATTCGCGTTTTTGGTACACGTCGTGTGCCAAATCCATGCTTCTTTCGTGCCTTTTTAGCTAATGATAAAGCTTTACTCTTTGGTTTGCAACCCTCCTCCAAAATTTTATAGTCTACCGCAGCAGCTTTGCCTCCACTTATGGCACTTGCAAGGCGGGCGCGTCCCCATGAATGGCCTGTCTGATTTGGACGCGACCCGGAGGAGTAGTAGGCTCCTTGTCCTTTTTTGACAATTTTAGATAAGGCATTCACCGAACAGCCTGTTTTCTTAGCCAATGTTGGATTTGCACTAATTGTTTCAGTATCGTAAATTTTCTGAGCCACTAAAACGTGTTTGGATGGGCGATGTTTATAGGACTTTACTCTTTTACGAGTAACATATTTACCCTTTTTGTAAGCCTTTTGGGATTTTCGCAGTTCACGTGAATATTTCTTTTTGTCTTTGCGAGTTAATCTCTTTGGCAAATATTTAATAGGGACACGTTTATTCATTTATAATAGTAAGAGAAAAATAAATTATAAATGAATAGGCTTTTAATTTTACCTATGCAATCTCCCAGCTGGGGTCATCACGTGGACAATAGATATACTCTGCTCCTTTCATATCGCGTATTTGAAAAGCCTGATTTTTATTTACCCACATGACATTTAATTGAGAGGCACCTCCTAAATCGGGCACAGGATATTCCGGTAATACTTCCAACCACAATTTCCTCATTTCTGATGCAGTGACTATTTTCCCTTTCTCTCTACAATTCATCCCATATTCCACAAGGTTTTTATTCATCATCATTTCGCGTCGCATCTGTATCTCGTTTTTATGTAAAAGCGTAGACCAACCTTTTCCGTATCCAAAACTAAATAAAACTGCTACTTGTCCTTGAGAATTGTATTTTTTTTCAACCATCACCCTTACTGTTATTCATAGATATTTTTTAATCACATGATGACCATTTTGAATTCAAATTCCAATCTTGTAAAAAATTTGGATAATCAGAAAGCTCCGTTAGAGGAATTTCAATTGCAAATGAACTTCCTAAATCATAATTTCCCATAATAAATAACTTAAAGATTTTTTTTATTTAGTAATTATATACGCCTCAGTGGCCAAGCGGTAAGGCGTCGGTCTTGTAAACCGAAGATCGCAGGTTCAAATCCTGCCTGAGGCTTTTTTATTTCTATAAATTGTATTGTTTGTTCGGTTGGTGTAGTTGGTTATCACGTCTGCCTAACACGCAGAAGGCCGCCGGTTCAAATCCGGCACTGAACTCTTTAAACAATACAATTTGTGCATACTGTGTTATCATGGAGGACACGTGTCGTCCATTCTGACACTGTTAAATTGCCCCATTTAGCGGCTTTTTCTTCCACCATCTTTCCCACTACGTTATTCATGAGCAAACACTGAAAACAAGAAAAACTTATGTTTCCCTTGCTCATCTCTTCACGAAGCGCCTTATTAATATTAGCAACCCAGTCACTGTTGCCTCCACGTCTTCTGCGGGTATTTTTTTTGACGACGCGTTTTCTTTTCATCTTCATCGTCCTTTTAGGTTTTTGCATGCGCGTGCGCATTTTAGAAGATTTGCGTGAGCCTTTAGTCATTTTCATATTTATATATTGTGAGACTTTTTTTTAGATAAGCTGATAGACATTATGAAGGATGATAGGAACCCGTTGCGAATAACTATACAGCTCATCTTGCACTAAGAGACATTTCTCACACCTCTTTTTACTTATTTCACACTTACAAGTAAAATAAATGTCTAATTTTTTCAGGATATCAACATGATTTAAACAATACGTTTTGTATTTTGACCGTCCCTCCATTTCACTTATCTCTTTTAAGAACATTTTAATTCGGGTTGACGTAAAACTTTGTAGGCATATAGAAGCAAAATAATGCCATTGTAAGACATGATGGATAAATGCAACAACCATTTCATACAATTGTTTATGGTAAACACATGAAGCTTTTTGCTTGTTCGTGAACTTATACTTCTTAACCCTTAACCTATTGCTTAATGCCTCCATTTTATAGATATCATTCAAAAACTTAAATCTAAAGGATAGGTCCTCAGGTCTGGAAAAGTATTTAGTTCCTGACCGAAGTATGCGAACGTTCTCTTTATAAGAGGAAAATTTTCCTCTCTGTATTGCCTTTAATTCTCTCTCTTCCATGTTACGCTTCTGAGACAAAATTGACCACCAAACTAGAGAAGGTATGAGGGTATTTCTGCCTAGAAATTCAGCGAGAGTGCGTGAGGGTTTCAATGTTACAATGCGGCTGCGCACCATAGTTTACTCTATTACAATGTATAGTTTGGAATGTAGGTATTTTTACTTTAAAAAGTTTTTCAATTTTATATATATATGTTCGGATTTTGCAAATACAAAGACAGTTTAGGCAAACCTGGAGAAGGAATTCACAGTATTCGTGTGTTCAACATAGCTATAATGGACGTATTATTTACAGTGATTGCAGCATATATAATACATTTAATAATACCCAAATTTGGGTTTGGTCGGGTGCTTTTAGTGCTTTTCTTGCTAGGAATAATTTTACATCATTTATTTTGCGTAAGAACAACTATAGATAAGCTTCTCTTTCCTGTTTAATAAAATTTACCGGATGTAGCCTGTCGTGTCAATTCCCATAGACCATCTGGGTCTGGGTCCTCCTCTTCTTCAGCTTCACGCTGTAGTTGAGCTTCATGTAACTCTCTTGCATGATGCTCTGCCATAAGACGTTCTTGTTTAGCGTTATGCATTTTTAACAATTCAGCTGGTAAGTTGGAGTGTAATCCCCTTCCCTCTCTAAATTCAGTAATAATCGTGCTTTTAAAATCTGGATATTGTCTTACCAAAGCGTCCATCACTTTACCTTCACGAGTAACCGAAAACCCAGGTCCCCCATACGCTTCCGAGGCACTGTGTCCTGGATGTTTTTGGACTTCACGCATGGCATTTTCCACAACATTAGTTTTGGCCATAGTGTAACTGGCTAAATCTTTAATCCCCTGTTGAATAGGAGCATAGTATTCCCTCATAAGGGCTTGTCTATCGTTTTGGGTAGGGTTCCAATTGAAACGTTTCATCACTCCATCCAAGGCTTTGTTAAATTCTTGCTTAGCATTAGCATCTAACTGATTAAATTGAGCTGTTTGACGTGGGTTTAAAGGTAAAGATGTTGGCATATGTAATGTTAAATTTTGCATGTTTTTCTCCCTAAGCATACTATCTAGAGTGTGTTCCTTTGTCTGATAAGCGCGCATTTCTATATCTCTCATTTGGGCGAGCTGTTTCGCCATTTTCTCTCTCGCTGCACCCATAGCTCCTTGAACCGCCGCACGAATGTTTGCAGCAACAGCTCCAGTTCCTGGTTGCGAAACAGCAGAAACTGTTGGTTGGGGACCAATACCTCCTCGTTTTCCTCTCTTCTTGGATTTCTTAGCCATCGTCTTGGATTTCTTAGCCATTGACTTGGATTTCTTAGCCATCGTCTTGGATTTCTTTGCCATTGCCTTGGATTTCTTGGCCCTAGGCTTTGAAAGTTTCGACTTTTTCATTGTTGCTCTTGCTTTCATTATAAATTATGTAAATATTTTTTATTTTGGCGCTTCTAAAGCCTTCTTTTTATTATTATACATCATTAGCTTAATCTCTTCTTTTACCATATTCATCGTTTCATCATTTTCTTTATTATCCAAATACTGAACAAACTTATCTTGTAATTCTGGATATTTATGTTGGCCTTCATCCAACCATTCCTCAATCATCATCTCTTTGCTTTCATAAAGCGAGTCAATTTCATCGACTTTGTTTTTCAAATTCCAATTTCCATCTTCGTATACCATTAAATACTTGTCCTTCATATTTGAAATATAAATATTCATATTTTCAGGCTTTGTTGGATTAAAATGAATTTTCTCAATCATCTCCTTTACGCAAAAAGTAACCTGCTTTATAGAATTGATATAATCCCTGTCCGTCAAATGTGAAGTATCGGTGTCTTTGTATGAAAGAAGCTGAATGTTGTTGTTTTGAATAATATTATTGGTCACATTAGGCACCTTCAACTTCTCCATCAATTTCTCAATCTGTTTCGACTGTCTCTCCAATTGCTCATCCTTTTTCTCCAGCTGACTTTGCTGTTGCCCAATTTGCAAATTCATCAGTCTCACAAGTTCCTTTAAATCTTCGTCCTTATTTTTTTTGCAAGTATACTTAATATGGTGATACATGGACTGCATGTGTTTGAAGGGTTTTCCACAATACTTGCAAGAAAATTCTTGAATAATTCCTGAGTCTTCGACGATTTTTCTTGAATTTTTCTTGAATCTTTCCTGGTTTTTTATATGCTTTACGGTTTTCAAATGCTTCGTATAATTCGACTTGACTTCCGTCTCATAATTGCAATAAATGCACGCAAACTGGTTCATCCTTAAAAGTATCAGAGAAAATACTTTTATATCCTTAACTTTTTCCTAAACGATAGTTGGTAACCTTCACGCCTGATACTTGTATCGTAAATACCTAGGTAAGATACTTTTGGCTAATCCTACTAAAAAAGTATCAGGGCGCGGGAGAGGGAGCGATTCAAAAAAAAAATTCGGATTCCAAAAAATGAAAATTCAAAAATGAAAAATTGAAAAGAGAGAAATGGATTGGAAAAAAAAATTAATTAGTTTTTATCCTATATCTTTTCGCTTAATATTATATATATGGACCAGATTTATCAAATCAAAAATACAGATACCTTACAGAGTGACACGTATAATAACGATAACATATATTTGGTATTCCAGTTTTTTATTCATGGTAATGAAGAGAGAAATGAAGAACTTAAATATTGTTTAAAACGTAACGTGAAACTTGGACTTTTTAAAAATATAATTTTACTTAATGAGAGAATTTATACGCATGAAGAAATGGGTCTGGATGAAAATGAAATGGATACTGTAGTTCAAGTTAACATTGGTCAGAGGTTAAAATACGAACATCTATTTTTACATATTGAAGAATTGGAATTAAAGGGATATGTTGTGTTTTGCAACTCAGACATATTTTTTGATGCTACGATTACCAACTTGCATAGGACATGTTTATCGGAGACAAAATCAATGTATGCATTGTTGCGATTTGAATTTAATCAAGAGGCCGATTTAAGTGAATGTAAACTGTTCACTTATCCAAGAACAGATATTCCCAGGAAAAATTCTCAGGATGTTTGGATTGTTCATACAAAACAGATGGTTGTAACAGATGAATTATTATCAGCAACAAATTTTATGTTAGGGAAACCAGGATGTGATAATAAAATAACATTAATCATGCAAAAATCGGGCTACAATTGTATTAATGAACCCTATAATATTAAAACTTACCATTATCATTCTACCCAACTTCGTAATTATAGCAATAAAGATTTAGTGCCACCACCTTACTTATTTTTAGAACCAGTTTTACTTGAGTAGATTTAATACTATAAGAAATGCATTTAAAACTCAGAACCCTATATCATATAGTAGTATGAGTGAGTTTTATCCTACTTCACATGAAGATATTGAACAACACATAAATCATGGTAGTGGACTTAAAAGAAGGTATTCTTACGATGAAATTCATGAATTAGTGGGCAAGGGCGCTTTTTTATTAAA
>Ga0213867_1000940_pt1 | contig 13013 bp, 10 predicted proteins | sample PICome_12_FD_160120 | JGI IMG/M metagenome (GOLD analysis project Ga0213867, IMG submission 160120) | Coastal seawater microbial communities near Pivers Island, North Carolina, United States - PICO540 | ecosystem: Environmental > Aquatic > Marine > Coastal | place: USA: North Carolina... | reverse complement strand
TCAATAATTTCCAGCAAGCGCCAAGTAGTTTAGAAGGAGAATGGGAAACTTTTAAATTCCTCGAAGAAAATTTCGCTTCCTGGGAACAGCACGATAAGTTCATCAACCTTATGTTTGTTCTGGATATGCTTCGATTCAAAGACAGTCCATATTACGATTGTCAATATAAAGACTAAAACAAATCTTTTGTTTTTGGATAAATGTCACGCAATTATGGTCATGATTGTTATCGGAATCTTACCATTTAAAGAAGTAGGGAAAATATTTACTGAATTTTGTTTTCCCTTGTAAACTTCTGCGGACTATGAGACCTTCTCCTATTGAAACGAAAAAGAAATTCAAAAATTAAAATCGAAACAATAATCTATTCTCTATATAAGTAAAAATATGTGTGTTCGCGATTGCATCTCATATTTAATCCCCCACTAACTAATCAGGCATGCATCGTGGGTCATCGTCAGTTAGACACTCGGTCTACCTTAAGGGAAGTAATGTAGAATGCGACTATGGAAGTATTGATTACTGGGGAAAATATTATGATAGTAAAAATCGTGATATGGCATACTCCGAGTGGTTCGACATTTCCTTTAATGAATTACAGCAAGATGTCTTGACCCAATGCATTAATGAAGTTAAGAATTACTTCAAAAATCAAACAGAACCTAAACCTAGTGATGACAACAAAGGAAATATGTACACTCAAGTCATTCATCTTGGATGTGGTGGATCTATGCTGGGATGGGATTTGTATCTCCATTTTGACTGTGGTGTAAAAAACATAGACTTCTGCGAAAAAGTTATTGAAGAAATGAAAGGAAAAGTCAAAGAAGTAGAAACCATTATGAAACCTAGATACTACTGCGAATGGCATTCAATGAATTGTACGAGCCTTCTTTACGACGACAATTCATTTCACCTCGCCATAGACAAAGGGACATTCGATTCAATAAAATGTAGCTCTAGACAAGAAGATATTTCAAAATATGTGTCGGAGGTTTACAGGGTTTTGAAAGTGGGTGGGATTTGGATCATCATTTCACATGCACCTCCAAAAGATCGCTTACAATACATGTATAACGAACATCCGCAACTGGGACCAATCGTTAAATTCAATATCAAAGTTAAGCCAATATTTTCGGCCGCTTCAAAATCCATATCGCTCGGATGGACTAACGTTGATTCTAGCGATATTCATTACTTTGCCTACATATGTACTAAAGAAGACTAGTATAAATTTTTATACAAGTCATAACAGCTCCGAATAAAAAAAGCATTTCCCTAATCTCCTAATCTAGGTTAAGCATTTATCTTTTCCTTCGCTTCAGTTGGGGTGTATGCCTTTATTGACAATGCGTGAATCTTTGTCATTACTTCGCCCAGAATTGTATAAATAAGCTGATGTCTCTTCACCAAAGCTAGATTATCGAAACATTCTGCGACTATCTCTAACTCAAAATGAGATTCTCCATCGAAACCTTTACTTCCTGCATGACCCTCGTGTTGGTCAGAGTTATCAGTCAACTTTATCGAGGTTGGTTTCAATAATGTTATGAGTGATGTCATTATTGCATTATACATGGGCTTGCCATCTATTTCGTCAAACGAATCTATGATAACATCTTCTACGCAGCTTTCTGGACTATCCTTTGCTTCCCTGTTCCCTTCACTTACTTTTATTGCCTGTTTCTTCATGGTTGCTAACATATTGAGAAAACCATTATTTCTTCCAGGTGTCAAACTTGCGGATATTCCGGCATCTTCAATGAACGCTGGATCGACAGATTGAATCGTATCTGAATCGTTTCCAGAGAGACCTCTTCAATTGAAAGGTTAAGAATTAATTCGTTCTTGAAAATGTTTTACACAGAAATAATCATCTCTGTACACGTACCTAACTAGCAATGCTACCAGACCCTTCGTAAGAACTCCATCGCTATCCCCCTCAAACTGCACCATTCCATTTTCATCCATACTAGCTCGAACATGTACTGTGCTAAGACATCCAGGGACTTTATTTTCATCCGTCTGAAATGATTAACAGATCAACAGCGTATCCAAGTAGAAAATCTAACAAAACATCACTGTAGCATCAAACCTACCTTGTATTGCTCAGACATGGGGGCAAGTTTTTGAGCCAAAAACATCAACTGCTTGTACCTAAGTTTCTCATCTGGCATCCGTTTGAATGCTGCAACCATCATATCGAGTTCTTTCGTCGAATACAATTTGAAGCCATTGCAATAACTTTTCGTTTTTGGGACGACAAATGCCCCCAAAGTAGGAACGAAGAAAATGCACAAATAGCAAGCTAACTTTAAATTCATCATGAAATAATTTATATTTGTAGCGGTATTTTTCTAAAAATATAAGATGTAATAGCACAGAACATTCAAATTTCAAATGGTGATCTGAGTTTGAGGTTTATTAGCAACGAGTATGTTTGTTCACTATCATCTGTGTCGTGTGTCGTGCTAAGTGCGTACTGCCACGTGGAGGAGAAAGTATTGGTATCCATATATTGATAACGAAGAAATAGATATTACCTATACTCGTATAATTTGTTAACCGCTGCCGAGGCAATAGCAATGAAGTGCTCGATTCTCCAACCGGCTACTCTCCCTACTCCCTAAAAATAAGCTTGGAGAAAGAAGTTACAAAGATATGCTAAAAGAAACTCGGATTCATTCATGAACTACGAGGTTTATCCAGTGTAGATATGCATTTCCATTGAACCTCATAGTCCATGGAGGTTTCTGATTTCTTCACTCGACTATAATAGAGCAGTTTTCTTCTTTTTTTCTAGTTAGAATTGTAGTATCGAGATCAAGAAAAATAATGAGGTCGTCATTACCCCATCAAAGATAGAGCTCGTGCATTTTTTGCTCAGCAAATGGATAAGCCTATTTGTCTCTTAAGTTTACACGCTTGCTCTCATATACATTACATACGGGTTATGTTTGAAACTAAACTTTGACAATACCAACAAATTAACTTCGTTCGATCGTCAAAATCAGGTGGAGGGTTGCGATGGTGGAATGGTTACAGGAGCAAACTTTTGTTAACATCCATGATATGGCATATACTTAGGAGACGGAATAAACCAATGACAACCTTTCTACATTATTGTGATTCAAACGTTCGTAGATTTATAAAAATTACTCCACCTTGCTTATCGATAAAAGACGTTCGTCCAACAATTTCATATTTGACTCAATCACGTGTAGATTCTTGATAGTGCCATCCTCTACTGATTTCAATGCATCCTCAAGGCTTCGGAAAGATCTTTCCACATCTATAGAAGAGCGTTCTAAAGTCGACAATCGAGTTGCAAATGACGCTGTTTGCGTGTGCAAACTCGACAAATTCTTCAAACGTTCGGCGATAACTGGAAGCTCCGATGATAAGCTGTCCAACTTCGTCATTTGATCATGCAAAAATGTTATTGTTTTGGAATCTTCTGAGCCAGAAATGCTAGTTAGCTTTGATCTTGCTTTCATAGCAGCCTCCAAGTCTGAGCGAATCACTTTCGCTCGAGCAGCTGATTTATCCAGTGACACTAAATCTACACGGCTCAACATCTTTTCAGTAGACTCCAAACGTGAACTTAGCTCCATAATGTCAGCAGACGGTGGACATCGAGCTTCAAGTACAGATAAACGAGTCTCCAACACGTCGAGAATAGAAGGATTTACTTCCGATGCTCCCTTTAAGTCACCCAAATTATTATTCGCACCATCAAGTGCCCGTCGAACTTCCTTTGTGAGTTTGTTCTGTTGTTCGATTGTAAGACCATGAGAATTACTTTGGTCTAACAAATCTAACCGATTTGACAGCGTACGAAGCATTCGATTCATATCATTTTGCTCTTTAAAAGATAAGGAATCCCCCTTTAAGTTGGCATTACTGCGGCTGCTTGTGCTCAAATCATATTCAAGTTCCGACAACTCCTTCTTCAACCGAGCTAGTCGAACCAATGGTGGCTCATTCGACTTCTTACTTAAATTCAGCGTATTGTTGTTAACACTTAAAGTGCGATCCGTGCCAGATAATTTATGACTTGCAAACACATCGAAAGCCGCTTGAGTGTCAAAGGGTTGTGTTTCCAATTTAGCCGATGGGTCATTGAAATCAACTTTGGAAGTGTTGTAGGATGGTTTCGGCAATGGAGGTAATCCTTCACTACATAATACATTTGCCGCTAAAGTATCCGTTTCGGTAGGTATCCCCGTGCTCATCGTCACGCTGTCGTCGGCCAATAACAGATGTGAGTTGCCTTGAGGATTCTCCCAAAAACAAAATTTTTGTGTTCGTGAAAGTTTTTGTGTTTTGTTGACAATTTCTTGACGAGAGACAGCTCGAGAGACGAGATTTGTCTTGAACCGTTACAAACACATGGATGTACCGGTAATGTGTAATAAAGTTGCTTCGAAACTAGAATACTTTTGTTAGCAAAGGAAATGTGATGAAAAGCAATAGCTTGAAGCCACGTTCTAAGTCGAAATCAAAAAATGCATATTGGAGAGATGATTTCCTTACTTTTGCTCTTTATGATCATTGTTTCTATTCGAACAAATAATGCTGAAACCAATTTTTTACGCAGAATAACTATCTTTCTATCATTGAAAAATGATATATGAGGAAAATGATATATAACGTATTCTTTGACAACCTCATCGAGAAAAACATGGTTCCCACCATCCCAAAATTTTAGCCTTCAATTTGCTATGATCATCTTTGAAGCCGTCTGCATACGGGGGCGACATAACTCTAGCTGCATTTGCGAAGTAATTCCCCATGAGCCCAATGCTATTCATGTCCAAACAAAAGCTTTCCACAAGTCTTGTTCCATCCCAAATGAGCTGCATAAGTAGAAAATAACTTCCTAGAACAGATAAGAAGCTATAAAATACCCAATTTCACTAGCTTTTCTTCCTGGTAATGTGCCAACTCAATCAGTGCCTTCTCATATTTTATGCACTCCCTTGGTAGCAAAACCATGATCCAGATATAATCATCTTCTGTAGAAATTATATAAAAACTTGATATATTGCTTCCAATAGAATGATTTCGTCTGAGAAAGGAGCGAGATGCGTCTCAACATCAGAATAATAGAGATTGTATCACACTAATGAAACCGGACCAGCTGAACTTTCGAAAAACTTCCAGATTAAACCTGGTGCATGCTTGCGCATACCATCAACTTTGTTTGAAAGGAAAATAAATACCCGGACGCGATCTTCTGATAGTACTTCATCATCTTCCTACTCAATTGATATTGCAGAAGACCTGACAAATGATTGAAATAAAAGAGAGTGACTAAAATCGCACCCTAACCCAAGCCGTGAAGAAATCATAGTATGCTATCTTACATTTGACCGTAAAACGATGTTGGCAGGAAAGTGTCCTTGTAACAACTTCGAGCTTGGAATCATACCTTAGATCTCCCCAAACTTAAAGCCTTTCCCAGTCAGGAAGGGCGTCGACGATTAATTTCTTTCGGTAAGGTTCAGGTAAGTGTAAACCCTGAGACAACAAATACATCAACATGCCAGCTTATCTTCGAGGCCATAGATCCGACGCTTGCTCTCAGTTACGGTATGAGCGTATTTACGAGACTATCATCTCCTTTGATGGTGTTGCGACGACCGTTGTTAAATTCTGATAGTGATGTCACTACATGTAGTATCCCAAATTTCTCTTTTTGTAATCCACCTCCAATAACCTCCTTCTTCGCCTAACGTTTTTTACCCACCACATATCACCCCAAATTATTTGACCGATTTTGACTTTTGCTTTGTGAATCGAAGGTCAGGAACGAAGGCAAAATCATGATAAATAGTAGTGCAACGACCATCACACCATTGACAACGGAACGCTTCCCAGCGCCGCACTGAAAACAAAACAAGCAGCAGCTCCCGTACTTTTACGAGGAATTTCTGATTAGATCTGCATCGATGCATCGATACTTTTTTTGTGGTCATGTCATGTTATTGGTAGTTTTTCAAAGCAGAGTGTTTTTGTGCGTGCACATAAGAGTTAAGAGTGCACCGTTCAAATTGTTCTTGATAACTTCTCTTTTTGTTGTCATGCGTCATGTAGTATGCTCTCGGTAGATTTTCGACTATCTACTCACACAGAAAAATTTAGATATCCGGGAAACCAGTGCTTGTAATTCATGTAAATTAATAAGATTATGAGCTTTTAATCTGTATGCTTTTATTTTGTTAACTTCGACTATTATATATATTTTACAGTGAAATCTTCGGTGCAGTATCATAACACTTTCACAACTTCCACATTTCTAAATCTGCTTTATTTGCCCGAAGACTCTGCGTCAAATCGTGCAGCCTCGTATGCAGCAGCAGCAAATCCTCCAACGTAGTGTCTTCGGTAGGTTTGTCGTTGAGAAATGAACGCTGAGTTCCGTGTTGCTCTTTGCGAAAAATTAGAGTTACTTCGTGGTTCAGATGTTATAGAAAAACCCATAAGTTCAGTGCTGTGGAATGACGAATTCCTTGTAAAAGAACTCATGCTATCCACACTCATTTCATGATTAAGCTGCTTCTTCGACCGCGGCTTTTGCAAAGCTGAAGCAGAAGATGAAACCTTAGATTCTTTTCCTGGTCGAGCGAGAGACAAAAAGTTCATGCTAGCTTTGCGAATATTCTTGTTTCCTTTCAAAAGCTGTAAGAGGACATAATCGTTAGAGACTCTATATAAAACCAAGGATAACGTCGAATGCATAGTGGAGTCAACTTACACCCATAATGATTTTTTTTTAAAAGCTTGAATTCTGAATGTAATTTTATGCGTTTGTTTGTCGCGAATGCGTGATTTTGTGTGAAGGTATATCGAGTAAATCCTTGGTCCTTGGCTTGAAAATGACTAATGTGTCACTTGTGTTGAGGACCGAGTTCTAATTCTTCCGGTAGATAGGAGAGTTCCCCTGTATTCGGGACTTGGTGTTCTTTCGGATAACAAATTGAGGGTGAAGAGTGGCTCCTGTCCGTTAGATACCAAGACTTCTCGAAACATGTGTTTTCTAAAAATCGAGCTGATTTCAGAAGAACCCATGTAGATTCACCGAGAATGACTATATCGTACTTCAAGTAATAAATCTTTTCTGGACATAAATAAAATCGAACTTCGAAGTAATTCTTACATACATGTACAATGTATGTATTCTGAAAATCTACGAAAGGGTAAACGCGTGTGTAATCCTGTTTGATGTACTTCGAAGTTTATTCCGACGATCGAAAATAAAAAACCCGAAAATTCTCGCCCGATGGTGTATAATGTACGTGTACATGTGTACCTGTAGTCCTGGAAGAGAAGATAGATGCACCGAGAATGACCCGAAGCAAAAATACCTTTATCAAAAATGTAAATAGATTCTCCGTAGTAAATCGCGGGTTTACAGTATTGAAGTTCGGGGTTTTTATGCTTTTTTTGTCAACATACTCGTTCGTACCTGTACATTTACCAGCACCAGGTATTGTGTGCTATGTGCCATGTATGTGTTCTAAGTTCTAAAAGCGCCAAAAAATGATATCCCCTACCAACTACCAACTACCACTCACCACCACCGACCCTACTCGATACTCACAAGACCAATTGTTCATAAAAGTGATGGTAATGCAATGAAGCGAAACCTAGCTCGATACCAGACCACTTTTTTCACAGCATGAAATGGGCCAAGTTCAGACACGAGACTCAACTCCTATAGACAATCATCAACATCAGATCTATTTTTTTTGAACTGATGCTTTTATTATTAACTTCTACTCTTGTACTATGTATTTAAATGACCTCTTCCCATCATCAGGAGGCTGCGGTTGAATCTGATAGATTCCATTCATTACTCATGAAATGATATTCTCATATCTTCCTTTAGCACGATACCTACTTTCCAACCCTCAAAAGTTTTGACATCTACTGCTACAAAAGATACAACAGCTCTTAACTCATCAACTTACTGAACGAATCCAACTTCGCCGGTAGACGACTAGGCGACGATGCTTTCTGCACATAGATTGGCCAAGTAGTAGATCGCGGAGAGAGTGAAGCCAAAATTTGATGTGACATAGTTTGTGTATAACTGCTGAGGTATTGTATATTGTATGGTACCTGTTTACGCGCTACGTGATATGTGCTTCGAAAATCTAGTACATTGTACATGCACTTCGTAAAAAATCATATTCTACTTAATGAAATGAATTCTGATTATTCTCTTTCATTGTAATGTAACGGATACTGATTGATTCGTGAGAAATCATATGCTACTTAATGAAATAAATTCTGATTATTCTCTTCCATTGTAATGTAACGGATACTGATTGAAGTTTATTATTTAATAATCTATGCCACGCATAATCATATTTGTCCCTACGGTAACGTGACGAATGTGATGTTAATTGTTGGTCATTTTGCAGTGCTTTTGATGCTTCTTTAGATTTCTTTTTGCGCGAAGAGGAAGAAGATGCTGTCAAAACGTTGTATGAAATTGGTAGTGAACAATTAGACGAAGTTTATGTATCTGTAAACAAAAAGATATCGCTTAAATTCTCGATATTTTTCGATCCCAATATGCGACGGAGACTGATTTCCGTTCATCTTAAATTTTAGAGAGTTTTTGTTTACAATCTTGTTGGTTCTCATTGCAATGTGATGAATATGATGTTTATTGTTTTTCATTTTGTATTTCTTGAGATTTTTGACCAAGGTCGAGCCGTAGCCCAACAAGGACCCGTATAGTCATAATGACATTATTTTAGTGCAATCCCCAATACGAAACATAATAATAATGCGCTAGATAAGTGGTTCAAGAATTATTGGGAAAGTTGTTGAGAATCCGCCAATCTCTATCGGGGGTAGTAGCAGACAAGAAAATAGAACTTATTTTTACGAAAATCAATATTATTTCGTCTTGTTTCATTTCATGGAAGAGGAAGCATATTTCGGTTCTTCTGACTATCAACAATAAACCAAAAGTTGAGCGAAAACTTAAGGGCGAAGGTAGCGTCGTCAGTTACCAAGTTCGGTAGATTTGTTTCCAGTCAACGTTAAACAAAGCGTGATTCTTCCGTCTCATGACGTAAGAAGGGAAAATATATACTATGTGCGTAAATGGCAGTTCAACATTTTCTAAAAATTTGTTGACTTTACGAAATTTCTGTAGGCATTTCACCACCGAAGAAGTAGTAGTTGCAAATTCCAACGATAGATTCCTTCCGAAGAGCGCCCTCAATTCTATCTCGTAAAACACCGACACTTTGATCACCACCTTCTTCGTCCGTTTTCCCGCTCAGAAATAATAAAGTAGGCAGTCCCATAATATTCAATCTTCAAAAGTTTTCAGTCAAAAAGAAATAAGTCAAACAGAAATTGTACCCATTAACAAACAACCATCAAATTTACCTTGTTGATATTTCCGGATCCTTATCAGTGTCTAATTTTACGAAACGCACTTTACCCTCAAATTCTTTAGCTGCTGCCTCGAACTCTGGTGCCATGAGCAGACAAGGACCGCACCTTTCCAAACAAAATATCGCGATTAGAATCATTAACATATTGTAAAACTCGTTTAAAAGGTTTTGAATCAGTTCTTGCGAACATCAACGACGAGCTAATCGAATGATTAAATTGCGCACAGCCATTCTCACCATGTTGCATATGCGTCCACGACTAGAGGGGTATCCCATTCCTGAAGCATCATCTCAAGTTCCTCCCCCGTCACTAGTTTAGCAGCTTTCTCATCTGTATCGGACGATGAAGTCATTCGCAAGCATCTTGATGGATTTTCTGCGACGGCCATCGAATTGCTTCGAAAGGCATTTCGCAGAACACTGCTGAAGCCATGGACAGAGGAGAGAACTAATAAGAGAGAATAAATGCTTAATCTTCTCATTGTATCGCAAATAAGGAGGTGGGGTGGGCTGTGGAATGATAGGGCCACTTGTTTACCGCACAGCCATTCAATGCTGTAAGGAATGGTTATCGGTTATCCACCGATCTCTTCACATGCCAAATTTTTCTCAACTAAAGACGCGTAAGATGAGAAGATGATTTTATGTACAATGTACCGGGTACCTGTACATCTACATATACATTGTATGTATTATGTATGTGGTGGAGTAAAATACTTAAGGTTATTATGTTAAATCGACATCGAATTGGAATATTTTGCTCGCAATACATGTTCTGTCCTTTGTCCTTTCCACACTAAAAAGTTGGAATTTCGGAGTCGGAGGGAAAATTTTTACCTGTTCATACGGTATTAATTTTGAAGGAGTGAGATGCGTTTGAAGGCGTTCTTCCTGGTTCCACTATTTCCGATGATAAGACGGTCAAAATTGAAGATGAACGAGGAAATGCAATCACAATTCGACCCCAAAACGGCCTTGGAATACGCTAGGATGTGCGGTCGATTAAAGAAGACGAAAAGGACTGGGTGGGTGTACCGGAAAGTACTGAATCCTGAATCTGTTGCCGAACATTCATGGCGTGTTGCTTCTTTGGCCTTTCTTTTGATCGGAACCAACATCAACGTTTCCAGGTGTGTTGAGTTAGCAGTTGCGCATGATCTTTCGGAAGCCCTTGTAGGTGATATTGCACCAATGGATAACGTATCCAAAGAAGAGAAACGTAGATTGGAGGATGAAGCTATGCTTCAGATTTCAAATTCAGTCAGAGGCGCTGATGGGTTTTCAGATGCAATGACTCGCATGTTTAATGAATATGAAGAAAGGTATACAGAGGAAGGTCAAGCTGTCAAAGATCTCGATCTACTTGAGATGATTATTCAAGCGGACGAATACGAACGCGAAAATGTATCAACTGATGGGAAAACGCTGAATTTGCAGGAATTTTTTGATGGTACGGGGGTTGAGAGATTCAAAAATGAACGAATAAAAGGGATTGCTATTGAACTTCATCGCCAACGAGTTGAGCGATTGAAAAATGAGACTGTGATAACGTCATCTTCAGATTCGTCAACTTTTGAAAAATTAGATTTAAGGGATAGGCAGTTCGTAAAGGATTACGTTGATAAATCTGTTGATGTTGATGTTGAAGATATCAGCAATGTTGTATACGCATTGCGTCTGAAAGATTGGGAGCAATGAAATATTTAAACTATAATACTTCCTCATTGCGAAATCATTTTGTTTGCTTGAAGAATTTCTCTAATATCCGTTCATTGTTGAAAGCCAAGTGGCTTACACCAAAGTCTCCGTTTGTAGCGTTAAGTATTTAGACGCGAAAAGAAAGGCATGAAGGATACCGACTGTAAATGATATAAAGATATTCACTGAAAAAGAAGGTAAATCTACAATCAATTATCTTTTCAAATAATACTAATTGACTTTCAAACGTATTCATCGAAACATCCCTTCGAATATCTCGTATTCAATCTACGATGGACTTTCTTGTCAAATGACACTAATTGGTTTTCAAACGAATCTATCGAAATATCCTTTTGTATTTCGGCGCATTTGATGATTCAATGTGCTATTCAATGCGAACACCCCAATCGACAACTTCTCCCATTAGTCGTGCTCTTCGCAACTCCTCTTTTTCAGCTCTGGCAGCTCTCCCACTCCAATAAAGCGTTAACATTCCGCACGAAAATAATAACCCGAGGACGACAGCACCAATTGTTATCATTTCTTCTTCACTTAGACCATCTCTTTGACTTTTTGAACTTGTATTTTCTGTTGATCCAAGCTCAACTTGTGCACATCCCATAGTTAAACCTTTAAAATTTTTCTCCCAGAATTCAAATGATAGAGTCGCTCTCATACCAAGACGTAGCCAATTAACCGTAGATTCCGTATTTTCAGATGGAAATTGAAAGTCTTCAATAACAAAAGAATAATCACCGCTGTCCATGCATGTCGCGTTTTCGTATACTGGTTCAAAGGTCCCATCATCGTCACAAAAATCGTCAAGATAAAGTGTTATTTTGCTATGCATAAACTCAACAGTTACCTGTACAGTTATGTCTGTCGAATTTTCATTTTCAAAATAAAAGTCTGTTAAGTTTAATAATCCATATATCTCCATGTTTTCATTTTCTTAATTTATTTGTGAAGAAAGGGAAGAACAAGTGTGAGTATTAATCAAAACATTTTGGAAACACAATGAAACATACCGGCATAACATGGCTTTCCAACGTATCCATCACATGCAAGTTGTATCGAGAAAATATTCACCGCTGGATTATAACTGTTGCAATGTTCAATCGAAGTCATTTTGACTTCAGTCTGACCCAATACAGAAGTCAGGGATGCAATTAGTAGCAAAACGCCGCATGTAATTCGTCTTCGAAGCAATGATGTTTCCGTCATATTTTCATAAGTGATTGTTGAGTCTCTCCTCGACTCCCTCTTTTTAAAACAGTTTAGATCAATGGATGGTGAACTTTGATTGCTTTAATGCTTTCAAATTGTCACTGTGTTACGATGTGATTGTTTAATGCAATACAATGTATATTAACATGTAATACATTGTACACATTTTACCCATTAGCGAGTCGTTGTTGTTGGCCGTGTAAAAGCTTAAACCGTTAGCTCAATTCTGTCGCCGTGGGCGTTGAAATCATTTTTTAGCCGCAAGATACATGTACTCCGGCGCCTGTCTTTCACTCTCATGTTCTCTTCACTCGTAACCCTAACGTCCGAAAAAGTGAACTATGACGCGGTATCACTTACCGCATTGTATTCCATTGTATTATTATATTTTCAAACATTTGGTGTATCTGTATTTAGTAGAGAGATATTTTTTTCAAGTATGTTTGTCTAAAGCCATAGCATTTGGCGCTCTAGCTAATTTGTATAGATTTCAATCAAACCCAAAATTGTAAAATCTTGCTCGCGTTTCCATAATCTTTCATATCATTAGGACGGTACATTTTAGGCACTATGCCTAGATTGTTGCCTGCATTCTGTGACGATTCATCTATGCCTTGCGCGTCGAAGCCGTCTCATACATTACCCTTCTTAGGTACAAGTGTA
>Ga0213867_1000938_pt1 | contig 13014 bp, 9 predicted proteins | sample PICome_12_FD_160120 | JGI IMG/M metagenome (GOLD analysis project Ga0213867, IMG submission 160120) | Coastal seawater microbial communities near Pivers Island, North Carolina, United States - PICO540 | ecosystem: Environmental > Aquatic > Marine > Coastal | place: USA: North Carolina | collected... | reverse complement strand
CTTATGAATTTTTGTAAATCCATCCTTTTCATTTTCTTGGCCATCATCATCCGCAATAAGAGGTTTGATCCACATAAGAATTGAGTACCCCTTCCGAAATTGATGCCAATTTACAGGAGGCAAACGAAATGCTGATCCACCCCCTCCTAATGACGGCATAATTTCAAAACAACCATCCGTCGCCCCGGCATGCATAGAAAAAACATCATCCCGCACCCGATCATCGTGAGGATGATCTGATTCGAGGACATACCGAATGGCATTTGCAACAGCAGCTCGTTTGTTCGGTTCCAAGCTTAAATCATGCAAAGAAGCCGATGCGTGATGCAAACGACATGCTAAACTAATTTTCGATGGTTTATCATTATCGTCCTCACAGTCTGCACTAGTATCATCATTATTGTGAACATTCTTATCCTTGTGAAAGGCGTCCAGTTTCAGGGGATCGTAAACTAGGTGGTGTATCGTCCTTGATACGTCCTCGACGTCCTTACATGCGTGAAGAGCCTTCTTTAATGCATTCATGACTCCTTAATTCTAAGTTTTCATTTATGGGGTGTGCTTACTACTTCGTTGAAGAGTTATACGGTGTATTTATATGAAGAGTGTAAGAAACAAAGATAACGATGTGTCGTAAGTCGTAATCGGTAACCTCCCTCTTTCGTATTTCGTATCGTGTATTCTGTCGTTTATTGCAGAAGTGTCTAAATAATAATTTCTGTGAGGAGTGCCCGAAACTCCAAAACCTTTGAGATTTGAGAGATGTAATGCCCAGTTTTTCGGTGTGAGAGAAGCGACGAAGGGTTTCACATGGTTGGGACTCAATAACTTTACGCATACATGCGTAATACATAATAACTAGGATTCTTACAAGCAATCTTTGAAGACCCGAGCAGAGTTCCCATTGTTGATAATGAACTTATCAACAAAAGTGGTCTTGGTTATTCACTTTTGTTGATAAGTTCGTTATCAACACCCATAAAACCATCGCTTTAGACGAATGACTAAAACGAGCACTGAACCTCGTTGACGTAAAGATCCATATTATGTGTCAGATACTCCCAACTGGGTATTGTAAAGCGTAAAGAAGACTCTTACAAAGCTTTCTCAACTTCTCTTTTCTAAAACTAAGTTAAGTTCTACACTTTAAAATTCAATTCTAATTAGATTCACTAGGTCTCTAATCTCATTGTGACTTTCGTCGTGTCGTTCAATAACCAAACCAATCTTTTCATAATCTAGTTTGCGAAGTAATTATCAGAAGCGTATAGTTTACATGCTAATTTCGACTGACTAACAAGCCGTTTTTACTTTGAGTAGGTTTGAGAAGCCCGAAGAACTCAATACCCTTTAAGTAGACACGAGAAAACCTAATACGAGAAACTCCTGAGCTAGTTCACGGATTATATATTTGGATGATAAGAAATTTCATCGTCTCATCCATTAATGCACGGCCACATCGTCTCTCACCTTATTTTTACTACTTGTGAATATGCTTTGAGACACCAAATAATATAATGCTGTCGAAATTTTTTGGCAATGCTCTTATTCTACGAATCGTACTTAATGTGACCATCCGATAATGTCTCTGAATAGCCTACCAAGTCCAAAACAGATCCAGCAAGATAAAGTGAACCAACCACACAAATTTGAACAGCCTTTGTACTCGATTTATCTTTCAATTTCTCCAACATTTCATCCATATTTTCACAACAGTAGATTGCACACGCTTCTGAGTACATTCTTCCTTTTGAAGCAAGCACTTTCCAAAGAATTGCTAATCTTTGTTGCCATGAACCATCAATCCAAGAAGTTTCAATTCCTTTATCAAGCTGAACTTCATATTTACACTCTGAAAGCATTGATTGAATTGAAGGAAGTTCATTTGCAGAGCTACGTTCCCATTTTGGTTTGCAAAAAAATACACTACCAAAAATAAATCTCCCTTCATTGGATTGGGATTGAATCTCTTGTATTAATGGAATAGGGTTTCTATCGTGGCCGCAATTAAATATGAGAATTTGGCTTAAACTTGTATCAACACATGCTCGAAACCACTGTAAGCTGCATTTAATGCTTTCCAACGTGTGTGCTCCATCAATGAAAAATTGAAGGGAGTGACTACTATAGTCAATGTCTAATCGTTGGCAACGTGCAGGCCACGTTGTACCTTCAAGTGCTTCTTTTACACGTTTGACGTATTCCTCATTGTTTAGGGTAATATGGCAGGAGTCATACCCCATTACGGATTCGGATAAAGCTAGAGCAAGTTCAGCATTTACAATCTGGTGGTCCCCCTTCAGACCTAACAACCAACCTTCACCAAGTTTGATTCTTCTACCCACTTCTATAATTAGTAAATTGCCTTGAGCTTCATATGCACAATTTCGAAGAACAGTGAGCGATCCATCACCATTGCAATCAACACTAAAAGATCTGGGTGACGATGAAGATTCATTTCGCTTTATTATACCACCTTTTTCCCAAGCTATTTTTTCCAATGTATTGCCTAGCAAGTTTGTATGATCGAGATCAAGTTTCGATATGCCACATGCATCGTGAAAGTCATAAACATTCGTCGCATCGTACCTTCCACCTATCCCGACCTCCAAAATTGCAACATCAACTCCATGATAACGCCCATTGCTTGACACATGATGGGTGAAGACAAATATAGACATTAGGGTCAGCATACGAAAGTAGCCAGGTAAACTTGGAAGGTCCTTAAATTGGTTGTTTTCGCAAGTTTCTGAGGCTCTCAGCAACAACTCTCTCACCAAAAAGTATGTATCAGCAAACTCATTGTCACATATAGGCTTGCCATCCAAACGAATGCGTTCATTTACTTTCAATAGATGAGGCGACGTAAACATGCCAGTCCGTCTACCGTGAACCCGACGAATAATATTTTCCGTAAAAGCGCACGTTGAGCCCTTTCCTTTGGTACCAGTCACGTGCACAACTTTAAAATTAACCTCACTTCGACGATACCCCAGGCCAAGTCGACGCATGTACTCCCTCATTTCTAAAACGGTCCTCTCTCGGTTTTCCACTTCCATACTGCGACTAATTTGTGCATATAAGGCCGATACCGCAGCATCATAACGCGACGACGAAGATGACTTCGCACGGTCGTTATTCATTGTAAATTTGTGCAATAAGCGGCCATTCAAGATAAAAGGTTTGATACAACAGAAGAAAAATATTACTGCAGATTCCTGTTCACACAGTTTATAATGTGGGTATTGGATTTACATTTACGGACGCTGCTAAGTTTTTTATTTGGAAAAAGTTCGAACAATTTCACCTTTCCTCCTCTAGGCAACACCTTCCCATTCGAAAATTGAGGTCAACAAGAGAGTATTCCGATCAGTAGGAGAGAGCATAGATTTACCGGTTGTCGCGAAAAGACACAGACACAGGTGTTTGACCTTTATCAAAACCTTTGTAAGCATGAATACGAGGGGTAAGTGTAAAAACTTTCACCTGTCTCGATATCAATTCTCAATTGACACATGACGACATGTACGAGGTATATTGGGTATGTGGTAGACCTAAAATAGCCAGGTGATTTATCGCTCTCTTGTAAATGCTTGATACGCGATGAATCGCTTGCGGGGAAAACGTAGTTTATGTTCAATGGTGCAAGTATTTTGAAACAAAACAAAGTGCAAGTTTTTTGAAATAGAGGAGGTACTTCAAAGCACAAACACTGGAAATTCGAAGTTATGTGAATCCTTCTTAACTACTGTAGTTGTTACAATGATGGGCATCTATGCACATTGTCAAATTACTATTCCAATTGACTTGTATAGTTCAGGTGATGTTTATATAATAAAAAGCATAGTTCGAAACTTGGGAAGAACACACGTGTTTATGAACGTTGGTAGACTAAACGACTCAGTCTGACTCCAAAAAATGTCTTGATAGATATGGATGTAGCATTGAGAAATATCCGGTGCGATGGCGCTTGGGGCAACCAACCTCCATTCATCCTCACAATAATCATAGCTGTGCGTACTCACCGCAATTCTTATAAACTCCTATCTCGACCGTACGGTCAAAGTGTGAAGCGAAATCTTAATTTAACTTAGTGCTGCTGTTCATAATCTCAAAGACCTTTGCCTGATCCCAGTCGCGACTAATTATTATGAATCAGAAACAAGCTTTGTTTCTCACTCCTTAGCCTTCAACAATTTCTACATCCAGAGAATTACTGGGCGCTTACGAGAACTAAGCATCTTCTCATTGCAGACATCTTTCGTTTTCTCGCATCATTCGTAGCAATACTATAACAGCATCTATCAGTCTGTAATTATGAAACAAAAACATTCACATCCTTTCAAAATCCCATAGACTTCTCCAACAATGACATCAATAGTAGACAATGTCCTTTCGAAAACTACACGAAATTTTCATTGCTCAGCTTCTTCATCCACTGTAAAGTGGAACCAAAAAGTTCCGACCAAGTCTCATAACATCTGTAGCAAACACCAAATTCTTCACAAGTTGCCTTGACTACAGGGGCAATGAGCGGAAGATGACAGTGGTTCAAGCCTGGGAAAAGATGATGCTCGATCTATGCAACCAACGCGTTAAAAAAGTCTGGAATTCAATGATATATATTTTTGATTATTAACTTACCTGGAGATTCAATCCGTTGGCATACAATAACCAAAAATAGCTGCCCGACGCAAAGTTATTAGATGTCTCCACCTGAGTAACCGACCAGGGTCTCGTGGGAGAATTTTCTCGCCTACGTTCGTAATCTGCCGCGGTTATAGATGCCTCGTTGATGTGATTAATCTGCGAAAAGAATGCAAACTGGAGGCCTGTCGTCATCATATGGACTACAGCCCGCAGCATTCCCTTAGACAAGGAAGACGTAGCCACACAAGGGGCAACGATAACGATTAATGCGTATAGACTGATATATAACGCAATGCAAAATTTTTGCAGGAGAGATTTTGGATCCAACTTCACCACATTATAAAGCGAATTTCTCCAAAGAACCCCAATAGGAATCTCAATATTTTCCCCCAAAGTTGTAAAGGTGTAAGAAAAGAGTACATGCAGAAAGTTCTTTTGCCTCGAATCAATCTTTCTGTACTCAAATTCTTTGTGATATCGCATAAAGGCTGTGAAATGATGAAGATCCGGATCTTTATCAAAATCATTCGTATGGGAATGGTGTGCATACGTGTGTTGGTATTGCCACATGATTGGATTACATAATAGGAACATTCCGTTCACACTGAGCTTGTTAATTATTGGATTCCGATGAACACTAAAATGCCCCCCATCGTGTCCTAATGAGCCTATCATCCAACCAAAAACCCCGAAAAGAAACGACCCAGTTATAATGTTTCCCTTACAATGAAGATAACCAGTAAATATGGCGCAAGACACTACGAAGGTGTAGTATAGCAGGCGTGACGTTGTTGCACATCTATCACGAATAGGGTCAATTCCATTGTCACGTAGACACTTGTCCACACGCTTTTTCATAATTTCATAGAATTCATCCTTTGGTTTTGCTATCTCTAATGGCTTAACTTCAACTTCACCATTACCGTCTGGTCTATTACTGTCCTTTCGAGACACGCGGCGCGGCAACCTGACTTCATACTTTGAAAGAACTTTCTGAGTATGTTTTATCGTAAATGGGTGATAACTCTCAAATAGAGCAGTGCAATCTTTCCCTTTGCCTAACAATATTGCGTGAGACCCACCGGGGTGAACCTTCACAAATGAGTCAGATATATCATAATATCTGCCATGAATTTGCCATAATTCCGAAACATCAACATTTGGCGAAAGATCATTGCAATTGAAGTCATCTTTTTTGAGTGTACTCAGCACTTCTTCAGAAACGTTACATTCAGCAACGCGAGCTGCATCGTGGTTGACGAGCTTGTCTTTCGGTGTAGGTTCGTTACCTTTTAAGCACATGGTCAAATTGAACGATAGAAAATTGTTACGAAACTCCTTCAATAGAGTACAACCTCGCGATGGGAAAATATGTACACTGGAACTCTGAATGCCGTCAAAGGAAAACGTTAGGGTTATATTTCAAAAACGTGGAGAAAAATCCGAACATATTCCGTAAATATCTGAAATATTCACAAGAACTATCGTCGATAACTTTAGTAAAGAAAAGTGCCGAGCGGGCCGTCTCTTCACGCATGCCGGTCGTCATTGGCAAACACAAGCTGGGTCGTGGAATAAGCACCAAGTCTCACTGGCTTACCACCAACGACGCAATTGTAATGTTCAGTGTAAGTCATTGCCCTTCATCTCAGTCTCTTTTTTACTTTAAAGTGTAGGGGAGGGATGATGGTGGGGAAACAGTCTTACCTTAATGTACAACTGGAACTAAATGACCTAACCATGAGAAAAAGTGCTTCACCATGTGCGAGTGCGAGCAACATTTTTCTGAGTCAAGATGTAGCAGCAGTTGTTTACAGGCCCCACCGCTCCAGCAGTAGTTTGGCACTGTCCGTCCATTTCTTAGAAGATGCGAAAATGAATCTTGTTATTTCACATAAGTCCAGAATGCAATATATAATCTATTTATCGCACGTTTTTCAACAGTACATAAACGAGTAGAAAATGATTAAGTGATAAAAAATTTTGAAATTTTCAACAGTTTTACGTCAAAAGTTCGTGGTAATTTGTCATCTCTATCCCATTGTAAAAAAAAATGCAATTTTCATTGGTTTTTGCAATGACAACTATTCTTTTTTCTTTTTAGCCTTCAACCGCCAAAACTTCGGTAAACCCATCTGTACAGCTGCACATCCGTACTCAATACGTCTATACATATACATGTGTAATCCCACCCCTCCGCCAGGGGGGAGTGGACGAAAGTTCGGAAAAAGATTTTTTTTCGAAAAAATCTTTTTCCGAACTTTCGCCACCCCTAGCGGAGGGGTGGTGTAATCCATACACCCGGACAACCGGACACCCGGAGAACGTCTCTAACTAAAACATACGGCGCTCGTAAACGTAAACTCGTTCTTCGACGGCTCTCTATCAACGAGATTCTATGGTTTCGGTCATTCGGCTAACTTGATGGCACTTGCAACTTGCATCTCTGCTAGGAGCTCGGAGCTCGGAATTAAAAAATACTGCATGACTCGCACTCTTCAAAAAAGTGCACCTGCACCTACACCTGCTTTCCAACGAAATAACCTAGTACAAGAGTAGAAGTTAATATAATAAAAGCATACAGTTCAAAAAAAAAATAACGGTAGATTATGACTTAGAACCTCTTGCATCGATTCGTTGCTCTAACTAGAGAGCGATAACGTTCTTATATTTCACATGCGAATTAAAGCAAGCACATAGGAGCATCATTCGTTTTATGCATCTCGAGCAGATAAGGATGAGATAATAGTTAGTTTGTGTAGAATAGAGAGTTGATTTGACAAGACAAATATATCGAGTATAATAATTTGATTCCATTCCTCCCTTTAGATCTTACGGTAAAAGCGGGGACAATTCGCTTGTCCTTCGTCACAATGGTAAGTTGAACATGGGATTTCAATAATTAAATTTTTCCTAATCTAATGTGGCTGCAGAATCACGAGAAGCAGATTATATGACTTCTGCGAGCTCTACGGATCACAAAAGAAAACGTCCTTACGCTTTATTCATGAGGCGATTTTTAGTGGCGTTAGGATGTATGGTGACTAGGACTGAGAGTGACCTAGCGATACTTAGCATGTGCTGGAAATGGTAGGGGAAATTACTCAAAATATGGGGAGCTCATGGTTCCATCGAAGTGAAAATGATGTCGCGTACTATATGTTTCGATCATGTAACAATTGCTATTACTCCTCTTCCGAACCGTGACTTTTTAACTAAAGGATGATCTAAAACTGTTACTAAAATTAGTATCGTATACACTTGAAAAACTAGCGATAATGAAGAAAAGGTACAAGTATGTGGATGTTGAGAGTGGAATGGAAAAAGGGATGTTGGCTCATTAATGAACAAATATTTTTCAGCCTCTTTGACTGTATTAGAGATGTTTTCTCGTAGAATCATACTAGAATACATTGCAAAAACATTTAAGTTTTTGTTGAGAATGGCGCTTATTTTGGTGTAGGATAGCGTTTTTGCTGTGGACTCATAATACTCGTGGAAAGTAGAGGTGATCGCGATAATTTTTCCTTGGTGATTCGGTTTTTGTGGGACTTGTCGCCCGCCATCCGCCACTAACTACCTTGAGTAAAAGTCGAAATTCGAAACACTTATTACTATTATACGTCTTCGCTTATTGCAAAATATATGCATATCTGACACTTATAATGACGCAATTATTATTTAATGTTCACTTTAAGCTTCGCTTAAACATTTTCTCCTTCGCCCAATCCTTTTACTGAATGTTCGCCTTAATTAATTAAGCTTCGCTTATAAAATTTTTCTCCTTCGCCCAAATTCAAATTTTGACACATCGCAAAGGCGCGAAATAAAATCAACAAACAACGCCTTCAGTATTTACATTTACCGGTTTCATTCCATGCTCCTCAACTAACGTACAATATATTCGAAGCATTTAACCTTACAGAAAGAAGTTCGAAACAATATTTTTCTGGTGTACATTGTCGAAACGCGTGATGAAGGTAACCTGGCTCATTTTTAATATTGGATGTTTTGCGAAAAATGCATTCGCCAGATATACCTATTTGAATAAGATAACAAGAAATCTACTTTCAGGGGGTCTCGAAGGAATTGGGGGTGGGATAGGAGGAGGCCCTGAACTCATTTTTCCTTCATCGTCCCCAACAGACGTCCCTACATCAATTCCAACATTATCTTTCTCACCAAGTTCCATTCCAACTTACTTGCCAACACGTTCTCCAACCCTTTACCCTACACTTAGCGCAGGCCCATCTTCCAAGCCAAGTCTTGGACCAACAGACAAACCTACAAGTTTTCCAAGTAACGTGCCAACGTCATCTCCAACTCATGCGCCAACGTCAATGCCAACAACCTATCCTACGGTTGTACCCACGAGTAGACCGACAACCTATCCTACGGTTGTACCCACAGATAGACCGACAATTACACATAGCGACGGTCCAACTCAATATCCAACAACATTGCCAACAAATCTTCCTAGTATTGGTCCAACTCCTGCACCATCAAGTCACTTTCCAAGCACTGCTCCAACGGCTAAGCCAACATCCAGTCCGTCTGATGTCCCATCACGTGATCCTACATCATTACCGACCTATATTCCTTCAACTACACCATCCTCCTTACCCACGGCAGTACCATCTGCAACTCCCTTTTCCGATCCATCATCGTCCCCAAGTATGATCCCAACAGCGATGCCGAACGAGACACCATCAACACAGCCATCGCAAACACCAACTTCATTTCCATCGTCACAGCCATCTCGAAATGTTAGCATTCAAAGTGTTATTGAAACAATTCATATAGACATTACCAGAACGGCACCAGACGTCGATTCTTCCGTAGATACCGTCACATTATCGATGGATGATATGACTTTGAAAATTTTTGAGAATACCTTATTTGATTACCTTCAAAAATCTTTGGAATCAAAAGAGAAAAATGATGAAGGCATTACGGTAACATTGCTAAATCTTGAAGTAATATCGCAATGGACTACAACAAATGAAGGGAGGGAATATTTGAATGTCAAATTCATTGTGACTGGGGAAGTAACCCCTCGTGATCCGGGTTCATCATTTACTTTTGAAAGCTATGTAATGTCTGATTTTGTAGCGAACCCGTATGCATTCTACGAGCAATTGAGTGAAGAATCTCCATTTTTTGAGTTATTATCTTATGTTCGACTTAGTGGTCTTGAAATAGAGGAGCAAGATTCTAACGAAAACGTGACAAATAATGATAACAACGATTCATCTTTTGTACTCTTCCTTACAGGCTTTGCCTTTGTTTCGGTTGGTTTGGTTATTGCGGCATTAATTGTACGAAGAAAGAAAATTTCGAAGGAAAAGGAAAACGTTGATGAAGTGTATTCCAGAGTAAAACCAGTTAGAAGTGATAATTCAAGCACCAAACGTTCCACATCAAAAACCACGTCAAAGAGTTGCGAATCAACGCCGAAAGTAAGTATAATATTTTGAAATAGCACTTTTCTTAAAGGTACAATTCTAACCATCCTTTAAATTAGCCAAGCATGCAATCGCAAGTATCTGAAAAATCGAATACGCCAACAAAAAAAGTTCATTTCGCAGGTTGTACGGGTCCAATTACGTTTTTCAGATGCGGTGAAAATTATCCTAGTTATTCCTTCGATCAGTCATTGAAACAAGGCATTTCCAACCACTTGCCAACACTCCGAGAAGAAGATAATGTTGATCAGACTGAAAACGACCAGAGAAATGATATGCATCAACGGATGAGTAGGCGAAGTCCATGCCATGAAGAAAAATGTGCAACTGAAGCGGATGAGAACAGAATAGCAACCCAACATAATACGAACTCGCAATGTGATGGTATCTATTCTAAGAGCAATCATACTAAATATACTGGCTCTTTAGCCTCTTCAGAAGATTATACACCATTTACCCAGTATTCGAAGGACGCAACAGAGGCTACAGCAGGGGTTTTTGAAGAAAATAGTTTACAACAAACAATTTCCGAGATAAGTTTAGAAACTGATTTCCGACGAAGAAGAATGAAAGAAAATAAACATTCATCATGTAAATTGCAGCAAATCGATGAATCGTCGTTTTCAATTTATTGATTTGTAAAGTAATTGAAATATTTGTTCGATTTATCTTATATTGGAATATCCTTGTAGTTTCCGAAATGACTATCACATTAAGTTACTTCCTAATACGATTTATACCTTTTCAAAATAGTGCGGTTACTTATTGCTTAAAGACACTCGATCCAGGATTCTAGTTAACAGTTTATCCAGCCACGTGTCATCCAAGTCCCGTATCGTCCGTAAACTTTCTGAGCGAGGTTTTTCGTTTTCATGTATTGCCGATAGATCATTTTTACTATCTACTTCTTTCGCGATAGAATCATTGAAAACTTGCTCTGTATCCTCTACATTATCTGCATTCAGATTATCAGAAACATGATATTTATCTGTCTCACAAGATGTTGTTTTTGATTTTACATCATTGAATTGATTTTCAATACTTTTTGTAACAAGCATACCAACGACTGTTGCGGATAAGGCGGGGAGGACGAATTTCTTAGCAGCTTTCAATAGTGAAGCTACTCTGCTTGGAGATTCATAGTCAATATCAAAATGTCGCCATTCCTGAGGCATTCCAGAAGTTGGTTTTTGCAAATTCCTTTGAATCACAAGGGCAGCGACTCGAGGACGCATCTGAGAAACATCCTGTGCTGAGTAATTCAATTCGTTCATTAAAACTCTCCTCATTCTCCTTGTAATTACAAAATGTACGCTTTCAGAAGATAGGTAGTCCGGAAGCTGTGAAATAAATGATTCCAACAGGTATGACTCCTCTTCCTCTTTAGTTTCTTTTTGATTGACTTTTTCTTCGTCCACAGTTCCTTTTATTTTGAATGTTGTGATATCTTCATTACAGTTTGTTTGTGGTGATAATTTGGGTTCTTCTGCATCTCTACCACTATCAATATAGTTCGACTGCGAAGAACCCTCAGAAGGAAGCTGAGATAGAGTTTCGGCCAAGGTGAGATCATCATAGGCGTCAGCTTCATCCAACCTGTCAATACAACTTTCGTCATCGTCCAACAATCCTACATTTGAAGGCTCCAATAGCATATCATCCGTAAGTCCTTTTTGGCTTTCATTAGAACCATTTCCTTCCGCAACTTTTTCTTCACTTTCGATGGAATCATCGATGGCGATATGATTGTCTTCAAGCAAGTTCGATTCTATATCGCTTTCTCCTTGAAGGTATGAGTCAGGAGAGGAAACAGGAAAGAGTTTTTCTTGAATATTATCGTCATATTTCGACTTCTCATTTTCCTCGTACCCCTCTTCTTCAAAATCGGACTCAATCATCTCGTCAACTCGATTGGATTCATCTGAGGAGTTATGAGAGTCTAATTTTTCTTCGAAATCTTCAGTGGCACTGAAATTCTCTTCTTTTCTTTGAGTTAACTCCACAGTTCTTTGTTCATCTAAAACATCGGAAATGGAATCTTCATTATCATTTTCGTATGTTTGTAAAGAAGTTTCTTCCAGGCCATCGTACAACTCAGAGTCTGTTTCCACATCAATACTAATATCGGTGCCTGAAGAATCAATATCGTAATTCCCTAAATTTTCAGATACTTCACCATCTTCGTCAAAAATCAAATCATCAAACTCCTCACTAGATATCCTGTTACTTTCTCCTCCTCCGTCCTTGTCGTTGCTGCCACCTCTAACCAACATAATCTGTTTTGTACGACATTCTGATTTGGACTTTCTCGAAGTAAAAGACCATTTTACAGTGGTACATTTCTTACCCTCGAACAAACGACAAAATTTCATGTACGCATGTGATGACGAGAGTAAAAAACTTACAAGAAATAATGTCATCATCGTCACCATCCTGTCTTTTGAGGAAACGTTGACTTTATATCAAATTTAGAAATAAATGCGATGCCACCAAAAATACAACAGAATAAGCACTTCAAGCTACGAAAGTTAAATGGATACGATTTTGGAGGGTTGTTGAAAATTTTTCTACTTTTCTCACTTTCATTAGAGAGAGAGGTATGTTGACAACCTCAATATCCAAAATACATACGCGGTTTTGGGTGTTACAACTTACGCGTCAGCTTCATTCTGTGAGAGTTCGTATAGTACGTAATATCCGAATTAATAATTTCTGGACTCTGGACCTCTGCAGAGGAGGATTTCAAAGAAGGAACAATGATAACAGACAAATAGAGATGAAGTTTCATCCTTATGGAGCTTCCGGCAGCAGTAGACCAACACTGGCGACCTTTGCACAAGTAAAGGAGGCATTGATATTGAAGATAGAGAAAGATTACGAATGGGGTAAAGACATTGCC
>Ga0213867_1000937_pt1 | contig 13018 bp, 9 predicted proteins | sample PICome_12_FD_160120 | JGI IMG/M metagenome (GOLD analysis project Ga0213867, IMG submission 160120) | Coastal seawater microbial communities near Pivers Island, North Carolina, United States - PICO540 | ecosystem: Environmental > Aquatic > Marine > Coastal | place: USA: North Carolina | collected... | reverse complement strand
CATCCAATCGATCATTTCATCCAAGGTGTCGCAGGTTTGGTGGTAGCACCAATACCCGTCAACCAATCCGCCGAAGCCCATGGTCACCGTGCCGAGGTTGTCCTGGAACGTGGCGTGGTCTGAGCGTGCCGTGGTGTCTTCATAGACGATGATTTCAGGGCGGTCTTTGGCCATCCAATCGTCCACCTTCCACGTGTCGGCAGGAAGGTCGGTTCCGATGAGCATCGACATCTGTTCTTCAACACCAATAGCGTCGGAACCAATCCACATCGCAAGGCCAACCATACCGGGCTGGTTCATGACATCGTGGTCAAGGCTCGGGCCGATGTAAACACGCATGGGCCAAACTTCCTCATCCTTTGGATAACCGGCGGCGTCAACAGCAGGTTGCGGGTCGCAACCACCTTCGCCGCCACCGTGGTTGCCGCCACAGGGTGCACCACCGCCACCGGGCCAGTTCACACCGGCCATGTCAAGGTTCACGTAATTCGTGACTTCCACGTCAGGGTTGTCTTCTTTCACCCAGTAATCGGTCCAGAAATCGCTTCCACGCTTGCCTCCTTCTTCACCCGACCACAAACAGAAAACCATGGTGTTTCGCGTGTTGTAATTTGCCATGGCTTCGGCGACGGTCAAGACCATACTGGTTCCCGCAGTGTTGTCGTATGCACCGACACGAGTACCGTAGGTGCGGCCGAAAATGTGCGGGTCAAGCATGCCGCCGTTGACCGGTGGTGCGATGTCAAAGTGTGCACCAAACACCATCCATTTGTTCGGGTCGACTTCACCGTATCGGTAGCCACAGATGTTGTACGCTTCGGGGTTTTGTGCGCCCGTCATCAACGAGTCGTAGGTGAAGCGTTGCGTGATGACTTCCAAACCAAAATTTTCCATGGTTTGAATCAGATGAAGGGCCGCGTCTTCGTAGGCTGCATTGCCTTGTCCCGCCCATCTGTCGAGATATCCGAGTGCGCCGTCAACCGCATCGGTTGGGTCGGCGGTGGTGTCTGAAAGTGAGGACAGGAAGTTGAAGGTCGTTCTACCGTTCACCACCCCGGTGGAATGGCGGCCCCCCTCAGCTTCTGCATAGGCAGGCGCCATGGGGCGCTCAACTGGGATACGAAGAGCAAGAACAGGTCCACCGCTTTCGTTCGATGGCAACACAGCATCAAGAGTACCGTTCACGGCTGGGATGCGCACAATTCCAGGGTTGTCACTTTGTTCGTGTCCGTCGCGTTGAATCCATGTTCGCCATGATTCCTCCACCGAACGAACAGGCCAATGTTCTCGCCCGTAATCACCGAGCATGACAACGGCGGTATCGGTTCGCGGTGGTGCCAGAACCGTCAGCAAAGCCGACTCTCCCGCTTTGAGGTCAACCACGGTTGAATTCTGAACGAAACCGGTATCTGAATTGAGCATCAGGTAAGGTACGTAGACGGAAAGGTCAACCTCTGCAGCAACGGTGAGGCCCTGGAAGACACCACCCGTGAGGACCGCTGGCGTGACGACGATGTCGTCGGTTGAGCCCAAACCACCACCATCTTGCTGTCCGAAACAACCCGAAAGGGGCGTGAGCAGCATCAGGAGTACGAGGAAAAAGGCCTGCCCAAATCGTTGCCCCATTGGTTTGCCGTACAGGTTCACCTTCTCAAGGTCTACCCTTGATTGAACCGATTCTTTGATGAGGGAACAGGACCAATGTCACCTTGAGAATATGGTAAAGAAACAACCGTTCCGAATGAGGCTCCGACAGCAACAAGCACTCTTTTCAAACCACTTAATCGAGGTCATAGACGACATCAAATGCCCGTTGATTGAGGGTTGAATCATTCCTCTTCGAGGTATGTCTTTTCGGTCGACTTCTCCTTCTGTTCGTTGAGAATGGAGAGGGTCAATGCGATCATCCCAACAAGGGATATGAGCGCAAGCACCACCACTGCAGGAGATTCACTCTCTTCAACCACTGCGGCGGAGTCATCGTTTGTATCATCGATTGCACACCCAACCCCAAAACAATCGCCGGGGGAAGGCCCTTCTTCCTCATGGACATCTTTGTGCACGACGATGGAATGGTTCCACATCGTTTCCGTACCGTTGTGTGTGCGAATCACCCAAAAGATGTAGGTGTCGACCGTCGCATTCTGGTCGAAAGCATACGTGGCTGAAACAATACAGGAATCATCCACGAGGGAACCGTTCTCATCCAGTTCACATTCATCGACCAGGGTTCCCGAGTCAAAATCATCGGTGGCGTTGAAGACACCGTCTCGATTGACGTCAAGTTGAACACTCATCGTTGTGTTGTTGGTGTCGTCATGCATTTGGAACCACACGGCGTTGCCTTGAACAAAAGATGGGTCGGTGATGTTGCCCGATACCACACCGTTTTCAGTCAGAATGACCGTGAGGGTCTTTTGCTCGTGAGCCTGTGCTGCGGGCGAGAGGAGAACCACCAAGAGAAGCCCGGCCATGGTGAGTGTGGACCACCGGTTTCCCATGTTTCAAGGGCAATCACCAAATCATAAAGACCAAACGGATGGTTGAGTTGAGGCAACCATGGGCGGTAAAGAGGTTCTTCTTGGTATCTTTACCATCGTTTTTCTAACCTCTGCCACCTTGTTGGTCTTCGGTGATGATATCGCAGCAACCACTGATGTGAACCCGTCAATGAAGGCCGGCGATCCACTGATTCAAGGTGAGGGCCACGACCACAAAAACGCCAGTCAACACGAATTGGGAACGGACAACATGGAACTTCTCGATTTTAACCCCTTGACCACGCCCGGAAACGCCGAAGTTCAAGTGGCCACCACGCCCGACGGCGAGACGTACGCTTACCTTGCTGGGTGGAACGACATGCACATTGTGGACGTCACCAACCCCACCAACACCACCGTCACCGGCGTGTACAACGACCCAAACACCCAGGTCTTGGACGTTAAGTACCTCGAATACAACGGCCGGGAATACATCATCCAGCAAAATCAACTCGTTGACCCGGGCAATTCCGACCCCAACATTGGCCAGTGGAGCGACCCCGCCCAAGTCAGCGTCACCCTCATCGACGTTACGGACAAAACAAATCCTGTTTGGATTGATTCGTGGTACGATGTCGACCACCCAACAGGACCTCACAACCTCTACACGCACATGATCGACGGCGAATGGTACATGTTCATCGCCAATCCGGATTACGACAACTGCAACGACGCCATTGGTGAAGCCTGTGGCGGCGTCACCATCGCCCACCTCAATTTGGTCGGTTCAGCGGCTCGAAACCTCCCAAACGTTCCCGCCTCGGGTCTTGGCCACACCATCGTCAAAGTGGGCGAATACGAAGTGGCTTGGGAGACCACGATGGGCGGCTGGATCTACATTCACGACATGACGGTGCAGACATGGCCCGGTGAAGACCCTAACGACCCTCGCTTCGGCCGCACCTTTGTTTACGGCAGTTATTGGGAAGCCGGTCTTCGAATCGGTGATGTGACGGATGTCCCCCACCCCACCAACTCTCCAGAGGCTTACACGCTTCACGCCACCGCGTGCCGAACAGGATTCGGCAACCCCCTCATGTGCCGTTGGCGAGCCCCAGAAGTCGGTTTGTGGATGGATTTCCTTGACTTGGACGGCGACGGCCAACCCGACAGCGGCCCAACAGGAAACGAAAACGGTGGTCGCGTGTCTTACATTCACTATGCTGAACCGTTCCCAACCATGGTGGATTTGTCCCATGTCGGCTATTCGGAAGAACCCGTCCATCTCGTCACCGCAGCCGTGGAAACCCTCAGCACGAGCGTCGGGGTTGGCATCATGTACCTCATCGATACCACGGAATACACCATGGAAGACGGGCAGTTCAAATTCAAACCCAAATTGATACGAGATTGGGAAATCCCGTACGCAGAGGACCACTGCTACGGTGCTGATTGTGAAGCCCATCCGAATGAAGACGAATGGCTTCTGTTCTCCCCGCACAACCTCGACAGTGCCTATTTCGAAACCGATGAAACCACCGACCAAAGCCACGGCGGAGGATGGGATGGGCGACTCTACATCTCCCACTACCATGCTGGTTTGTGGGTCGTGGACATTGAGACCTTGGTGGACCCCACCAACCCCGATGACCGCATCGCTGTCCATGAGGAAGCCACCGTGGCGTATTACCTTCCTCACGGTGAAGACGGCACACCGCTCGACTCGAGCTTCTACGACTTTGGCTGGGTTCCGTTTTTGTGGGCGGTTGAACATCACGACGGCATCACCTACGCATCCTGTATTTCCACTGGCCTGTATTTGGTCCAGCTAGATATTGACCTCCCCTACCGTCTTTGAGGTGAACGAATGTTGCGAGCGCCCACAGCTTTGTTGATGTGCACACTTCTCCTTTTGGCAGGATGCACCTCTCCCGGCGATGTTGAACGTTGGACACCTCACGGTGAACCTTTGGAAACCGTCAAGGTTCTCGATTTCACGTTAACAAGCAGCGAAGGCACCGATTGGACCTATTCAGAAGAGGCGGCAAACACCACCCTCGTCATCGCCTTCTTGTTCACCAATTGTCTTGACATCTGTCCCATCGTCACGCACAACATGAAGTGGGTGAAATCCCAATTATCACCCGATGAACTCAACAAAACCACCTTCCTTACCATCACGGTTGACCCCTGGCGAGACAACGCATCCACCCTCCACGACTGGAAGACCGGGACCAATTCCGAATGGATTCACCTGACCTCTTCCAGCAACGATTCAGACAGCCCGTCCATGGCCGCTCTCCAAAATGTTTGGATCAATTTTGGCGTTGGTCTGACCATCGAGGAATACGATGCCAACAACGCAGACAACGACTCAAATTCTTCCGGTCGCCACCACCCTGACGACTACACCGTCAACCACGAGACAGGAACCATCCTGGTGGACCGCTTTGGTCATCAGCGTGTATGGTGGGGCGACAACGACTGGGTGCTCGACTTGGTGTTGGATGATGTCCGCTATCTGAACACACTCTGAACGCCATTGGCGTGAAGTCCAATTCAGGATGAACGTTTCAAGAGGACGATGAGCAAAACCAAGGCGCCCAAGCCAGAACCGCCGCCGACGAGGAGAAGGAACCGCCGAGTTTCGTCCACGCTCTCTTCTTCCACCTTGTCATCACCGTCATCGTTCGTGTTTTCGAAGGTACCAAACGAGCTGCCAATGGCGGGCGCGGTTGAATTCTCGACGTGAACGTCTTCGGTCACGATGATGGTGCCGTTGAGGACCGTTCCATCCGACAACATGTCCTGATATTCGTATTCACCAACACCCCATGTTCCATTGAACCAGACGAGGAAGGTGATTTCACACGGTTCATCGCTGCTGTTCTCGCTTTGATTGGTTGTAGAAGTGTCGCATTCCGAAACCAATTCTCCCGAATCCCAGTCTTCCGTGCCGTTGAACAACCCGTCTCCATCAAAATCAAACACGATTCGGTGCGTCATGTTCTCCCTTGAATCGGTGTTGTGCCAAACCACGGAATCGTTGTAGGCAATCTGTGAACTGTTTGGCGTCAGGCCGGTTTCTTTGATGACCACGGTAAACGTGTCCGCCGAGTGAGCTTGAACGGCGCTGGATGTTACCATCAACGAAAGAAAGAGAACACCGAAAAGAACACTCAATTGCCTCATGAACACTCGCAATTCCTCGGTCTTCATAAAACAAATGAAGCAATGGCCGATGCACGACCCGTTATTTGAAATACAACACATTCAACGACGCAACCATGCAATCTAGGCGAATGATTGGTGATGAAAATGCAACCGATAAGGTGATTGTTATCGCCTTGGTGAGTTTGTTAACAATCAGCGTGGTTTCGGTCATCGCCTATGTTGGTCTTGATGAAGACGCAGACGAGGGCGCCAGCGAATCGGTTTGGATCGACCCTGTGGTGGAAATTGAAGATGAAAACCACAGTCACAGCGACTTACTCGCTCACCGTTTGCAAACGGAGAACATGCTTCTCATCGACTATCACAACCTGAACTGCGACGGCAACGTTGCACCACCGGCCGAACTCGACAACGTCGCTGGCCGCCCGTGCTTCCCCGAATACAAGAACGTCGGCCCCACGCCCGGAGACTCCTCAGAAATCTCCATCGAAGGCAATTTCTTGGAGGATTGTGAAAAGAAACCCGACGGCACTGGAGGGTGTTATGCCTACGTTTCTTCCTACAACCAATTCGAAATTTTGGACATCTCTGAGCCAAACAACATCGTTCTCCTGTCCACCTACTATGCCGAGATTGGACGGATGATCGACATCAAGGTCACACCCGATAACAACTGGGTGTTGGTCAATCACGAGTTGACCAACAGCGACCTTGACCCCATTCCACAAGACGATGACGCCAACAGCGGCGCCAACCGACTCGATGTCATCGATGTCACTGACAAGAGCTACCCCATCAAGGTCGCCGAATGGAACAACCCACCGGCAGGCTTCCACAACCAAGATTTGCACGTTGATTGCGATTGGGAAAATGCCCCAATTATCTATGCTCAAGAAGAGTGTCACCTCTTCCTCTACGGTGCCGACCCCTATCCCGAAATGGTCGAAGGCGACTCCGGCGTGTTCTACAAAGGTACGCAAGTCTTCTATGTCCCTCTTGGCTTTGAATCGTGGCGCCCCGACGTCAACGATGAGGACCAAAACACGAGCCGTGAAATCATCCGTTGGGGCGGTTACTCCCCTGAACCCGAGACCACCTGCGGCGGCTCGTTGTTCAACCACGACAACGTGTTCCACATCCACCCCATCACCGGACAAGCCCTGCTGTACATTTCTTATTGGGATGCAGGACTCCGTATCGTCGATGTTTCCAACCCACCTCCCATTCCCGACCCTGAAGGGATTTCATGGCCTCAAGACAACGAAGTTGGTCGATGGCTTGGCTGTCCAAGCGAAGCCGACGGCTGGTACGGCCCGAATGGGGGCGGCCACGCCAACATGACGCCAGAAGAATGGGGTGGCAGTACGGGCGCCCTCAACGGTAACGGCTGGATTCACTATGCGATTCCATATGACCATCTCCTGTGCAACGGCGCTGCGGAAACCGATCCCATCAACACGTGGGACGACGAGTGTGGCACCGGCCCTGAAGACCCTGTCTTCGGCATTAACTGGCGCCACCTCACCATGATCGCTCCTGAATACGGAACCAACACCAACCACACCGGCTACATCTGGACCATCGATACGACCGACCCGGCCAAACCCTTCCTGCTCAGCAAGTGGAAACTCCCCGGTGAAAGCATCCTTCCCGATGGCAGCGTTCACGAGCACCATTACATTCCAGGCGGCTACATCTACAGCCCGCACAACGGTGATACCGGCACCAACGGGCACGTGTATTGGACGCACTACCATGCAGGCAACTGGGTGACCGACCACAGCAACATCTGGAAGGACACCGTTTGGGTCGATGGCGTCCCTGCACCAGAAGTCGGCTTCCCCGCCATCAAGGAGTTCGCTGAAACCGTGACTTTGGGCTATTTCCTTCCTTCCGGACCAACCTGGATTGAAGACCCGAAGGAAACCTTGGGCTACGACATGGCCGATTGCTGGGCTTCATGCATGATTCCATTCGATTGGGGCCTGCAATACGACCCTCGCGGCTATCTGTTCATTTCTGAAATGGTTTCGGGCGTCTACGTGGTGCAGATGGATGAGGACCGCGACCCGCGTTATCTCTACCCACCTACATACACGGCGATTGAAGACGACGAGTGACAACCGCTCTTTTGAGCGTCATAGCTCGTTAGGCACCGGTGTTTGGTCCATGTGGAGGAACGCGTAAACGGCCCACCATGTGACGATGTCCCAAGAATGGACCAAGTTGTTGATGCCCGTTGAGTTGTCCGTATCCATGTATTCAATCATGGTCTCCATGGTATCGCATTCACGGTGATAGCACGGGTACCCGTCAACCAAACCGTTCCAACCCAGCGTTGCGACGCCGATGTCCTGGAAAGAAGCGTGGTCGCTTCGAGCGGTTGGCGATTCGTAAATGGCCACCGTATCTTCGTAGATATCGCCCCACAACGGGCTTTCTCCACCCTCAAGCCAAGCTTCTCTTCCTCGTTCTATTTCATAGCCAAGATTGAGCGCATCGGCGCCGATCCATTCTGCGAGATAGTACATGCCCGTTTGGTCCACAGCCTCCTGTGTTCCATCAGGGCCCAAGTAAACAGAAAGGGCATAATCGCCGGGATAGTTCACGCCGGCCATGTCCAAGTTCAGGTAGTTGCTCACGGTTACGCCGTCAGGGAGGTCGTTGGCAAAGGAGCGCGAACCCCACAAACCTTCTTCTTCAGAAGACCACAAACAGAACACCATCGTGCGTCGTGCATCAAACTCTGCGAGCACACTGGCTGTTGTGAGCACCATACTCGACCCAGCAGCGTTGTCGTATGCTCCGTGTCGAGTTCCATAACCGGGGATGCCTGCTTCAGCGCCCGGCGTGTAGGCTACGGGTGGGGCGATGTCGAAGTGCGCTCCAAAAATTAACCACTCGTCTGGATACACGGAACCGTCCTTGTAACCGCAAATGTTGACCGCCCATGCCGTGTTTGACTGGAATCGATGAACTTCAACACGGTCCAAACCATACCCTTCCATAACGCCTTCAAAGTAAACGATGGCATGCTCGTAGGAGGGGTTAGCGTTACCAATCCACCTGTCGAGGTAGCCAACCGCACCATCGGCTCCACACGTTGCACAGGGCGTGTCGTCGGTGATGAACTCCACCCAATCGTACACGTCTCGTCCGTTGACCCACCCATCGCTGGCATCCACGCCGTCTGCATCGGTTAGGTCAGCACGGGAAGGGCGAACGGTTTCCATGACGATGGGGATCGCTGCCTCACCACTGCTGTTTCCAGGAACCAGCCAAGGCCATTCGCCACCCAGGTCTTCGTTCGGGACCGCCATAACGGACGAACCGTTAGATGGGTTCGCCAACCAATTTTCCCAAGAAACATCCGCTGGACGAACGGGCCAATCGGTTCGACCAATTTCATCGATGAAGAACACGATCATGTCGTTTCGAGGCGGGAAGAGGATGTTCATCGTGACGCTTTCACCGGTTTGCACATCCAGAACGGTTCCGTTTTGCGCTCGCATGGACCCAGGGTCTTGAATGAAATAAGGAATGTAAACGGCCAAGTCTTCGTTGGCAGAAACGGTGACTTGCTGCCACATGCCACCTTGGAGCGCTCCGCTTCCTTCCACCGTGAGTGCGCTGGCGTCGATGACCTTCTCTTCAGCCTCACCAAAACATCCTGCCAAGGGGGCCAAGAACATAATCAACATCAACGTGAATGCCTGGAGTTGTCGTTGACCCATGTCCGCCCGAACCACCGTCCCTTGTTCAAATCAACGGTATCACTTCCTTTCTTTCTCACACGCCACGTTCTTTGAAAATTGAAAGCCAATCGGCGGACTGCAAAGCCTTTTTTCCGATGTGCGGAAATTGGCTACCGAAAAAAGGCGAAGGGGTTAAAGGACGCCCGCCCGCGGAGGTAACCATGGCCACCGTGCGGTTGGACCAGAAGAAGCGAGCGTTGGTTCGGAGTATTCCTTCTTCCTACACCAAGGCCCTGGCTCGTTTTTTTGGCTCGGGCCCGACCGATGTCGACCTTGCACGTCGTCAACAACAACACTACATCGACATCCTTGAAGCGAACGGTGTGAGCGTCCATCGTCTTGATTCGGATGAGAACCATCCCGATTGCATGTTTGTTGAAGACCAAGCAGTGGTTGTTGACGGCCACATGCTCCTTCCTGTTCCCGGCCACCCTTCCCGAGTGGCCGAACAACCGCCCATTGCTGAATACCTCATGGAAACGCTCGAAGGGGTACAGACATGCACCATGGGCGGTGAAGCCCGAATGGACGGGGGTGACATCATTCGTTTGGGAGATCTGTTCTTTGTGGGGCGCTCCTCTCGAACCAATGATTTGGGTATCGCCAGTCTCCGCAGCCTCTTGGATTTCTTCGGTCATGAATTGAGAATCATTGACATCCCCGAACACGCTCTGCATTTGACCAGCATCTCATCAACACCCACCGACTCCATCATCTTGGTACCCGAGGGCTACCTCAAACCCGAGGATTTTGGCGTGCTGCCCGATGGATGCGAACTCATCTGGCTTCCTGCGGATGAAGCCTACGGTTGCAACACGATCGGTCTGCCCAACGGCAAAGTGATGGTTGCAAAAGGCTACCCTACCGTTCAAAAGGTCCTTGAGGAAAGGGGACTGGAAACGATTGAAATTGACATGAGTGAAATTCGAGCAGCCGACGGCTCACTCACGTGTTGTTCTATCTTCTATTGATGCGTGGAAACCAGCCCCACCCACCGGGTGAGTGCCGCGGTGAAATCATCGCTCGGTTGGCCTTTCCAAACGTGCTCTTCAAACGCACCGGTCATGGCGCTATCAGCGATGGTGAGCTGAGACTGTTCAGGATAAAGCTGCAACGTTTTGGTATGGTCGTGATAAAGGCCAATTTCAAACACCACCCACATTTCTTCGTGTTGTGCGTAGGATGAGAATGCATCCGAGTTTAGAAACGAAACAAAATCTTCGATGGAAAGAAACGAACAAAGCATCGACAAGGTCTGTTCGAGGGACAGACTTTCCGGAGATAAGTCAGGACGTTCGGCGATTTCATCCATTTTTACGAGGGTGATGAGGGGTTGCCCGTCTTCCATGCTTTTGCGTCGAGTTCAATGAATTGAAAGTTTACACAAAAAGAAATGAAAATCAACATTATAGGGGACCGCCTTGCCATCCCAACCATGCAGAACCACGGAAGTGAAGGAAAGTGCCCCGTCATGCACGGCGGTGGAATCACCTCTTCAACCTCAGACAAGCGAACAAACCAAGATTGGTGGCCAAAAAACCTCAATTTGAACATCCTTCACCAACATGACCGGAAGTCCAACCCTCTTGGCGAGGACTTTGATTACGCTGAAGCGTTCAAGGGACTTGATTACGAAGGCCTGAAGAAAGATCTTCATGCTTTGATGACGGACAGTCAAGACTGGTGGCCGGCTGATTACGGCCACTACGGGCCTTTCTTCATCCGCATGACCTGGCACGCTGCAGGAACCTACCGAACCGGCGACGGCCGTGGCGGCGGTGGAACCGGCGCTCAGCGCTTTGCTCCGCTCAACAGTTGGCCTGACAACGGCAACCTCGACAAGGCCCGCCGACTTCTTTGGCCAATCAAGCAGAAGTACGGCAACGCCATCAGTTGGGCCGACCTTCTCATTTTGACCGGCCAAATCGCCATTGAATCAATGGGCGGCCCCGTCCTTGGTTTCGGCGGCGGTCGACCGGACATCTGGCACCCCGAAGACGACATTTACTGGGGAAGCGAAGACGAGTGGCTTGGCGACGACCGCTATGGCGACACCCGCCAAGACCTCGAGAACCCGCTCGCAGCCGTCCAAATGGGCCTCATCTACGTGAACCCACAAGGCCCCAACGCCAACCCAGACCCGCTTCTCAGCGCTCAGGACATTCGCGAAACGTTCAGTCGCATGGCGATGAACGACGAAGAAACCGTTGCGTTGACCGCTGGCGGCCACACGTTCGGAAAGGCGCACGGCGCCGGTCCCGACGACCATGTGGGTCCTGAGCCAGAAGGCGCAGCCCTCGAAGAGCAAGGCTTCGGTTGGATCAGTTCGCACGGCTCAGGCGTTGGCCGAGACACCATCACCAGTGGAATTGAGGGCGCATGGACGGCCAACCCCACACAATGGGATAACGGCTACTTTGACATGCTGTTCAAGTATGACGACACCTGGGAATTGACCAAGAGCCCTGCAGGTGCTCACCAATGGACGCCTTCTAATCAGGAAGAAGCCGACATGGCTCCCGACGCCGAAGATGCCTCCATCAAGGTCCCCACCATGATGACGACCGCTGACATGGCCATGATTCGCGATCCCGAATACCGCAAGATTTCGAAACACTTCCACGAGAACCCCGAAGCCTTCGCCGATGCTTTCCAGAAAGCGTGGTTCAAACTTCTTCACCGAGACATGGGACCAAAATCCCGCTACCTCGGCCCCGATGTGCCCGATGAGGACTTCATCTGGCAGGACCCGGTCCCAGCAGGTAGCACATCCTACGATGTGGCAGCTCTCAAGGACGCCATCAAGGGCAGCGGCCTCTCCGTCGCTGAGATGGTTGAAACGGCCTGGGCCAGCGCCTCCACCTTCCGTGGTTCAGACAACCGCGGCGGCGCCAACGGTGCTCGCATCCGCCTCTCTCCTCAGAAGGACTGGGAAGGCAACAAGCCCGCCCAACTCAGCAAGGTCCTCGGCGTGCTCGAACCGCTCGCTGAAGCCCACGGCGCCAGTGTGGCCGACACCATCGTTCTTGCAGGTTGCGCAGCCATCGAGATGGCCAGCGGTGTCGACGTCCCGTTCTCACCCGGTCGCGGTGACGCCACTGACGAGCACACCGACGGAGACTCGTTCGCTTATCTTGAACCCGTATCGTGTGGTTTCCGCAACTTCCTGAAGCAGAATTACGCCGTCATGCCTGAAGAAATGATGTTGGACAAAGCCCAACTCCTCGGCCTCTCCGCCCCGGAGATGACCGTTCTCGTCGGCGGCCTCCGTGCCATGGGCGTGAGTTCTGACGAGCGCGGCCTTTGGAGCGACGGTACTTCACTGGACACGTCCTTCTTCTCGACCCTGCTCGACATGAACGTGGCTTGGACGCCAACAGGCAGCAATTCCTACCAAGCGAAAGACCGCTCTACGGGCGCTGACGTTCGAACCGCTACCCGCTACGACCTCGTGTTCGGAAGCAACTCCCAACTCCGGGCCATCGCTGAAGTCTACGCTCAGAACGACAACAAGGACAAGTTCGTTGCTGACTTCATCACCGCATGGAACAAGGTCATGAACGCCGACCGTTTCTGATTCGACGAATTTGAACGAACATCGCCTACCAC
>Ga0213867_1000936_pt1 | contig 13021 bp, 9 predicted proteins | sample PICome_12_FD_160120 | JGI IMG/M metagenome (GOLD analysis project Ga0213867, IMG submission 160120) | Coastal seawater microbial communities near Pivers Island, North Carolina, United States - PICO540 | ecosystem: Environmental > Aquatic > Marine > Coastal | place: USA: North Carolina | collected... | reverse complement strand
GTACTGGTCAGGTGAAATCTTAGTCGTAGGTCTTGCATCGATATCATGACCGTTTGAAGCTAAGAACTCTACGGCTCTATCAAGAGAAATATTAAACTCTCTTAGTACTTTGTTTAATCTTGTTAACTTGGTTTCGCTCATATAAATATTATTCTGAAAATTCGGCTTTTAATACATTTCTGACCTCGATAATTGTTTCTTCCTCAAGATCTGTTCTTTTTACTAAATCATCAACATCTTGTTCAAGAACACTTTTTGCAGTATCTAAACCTGCTTTTTTAAATTCTTCTAAAACCCATGCTTCAATTTCATCTGAAAATTCAGTTAATTCTACATCTTCCTCGGCACCTTCTCTATATACATCGATTTCATAACCTGTTAATTGTCCTGCTAGCCTAATATTATGTCCTCCTCTACCAATGGCTTTTGAAACTTGTTCAGGATCCATAAAAGCTTCAACAGTCTTATTTTCTTCGTCAATTTTTAGTGAAGAAATTTTAGCTGGACTTAGAGCTCTTGTTATTAATAATTGTGTATTGTTAGTGTAATTAATTACATCAATATTTTCGTTGCCAAGCTCTCTGACAATTCCATGAATTCTAGAACCTTTCATTCCAACACAAGCACCAACTGGATCAATTCTATCATCATAAGAATCGACAGCAACTTTAGCCTTTTCACCAGGTATTCTTACAACTTTTTTTACAGATATTAAACCGTCAAAAACTTCAGGGATATCTTGTTCGAAAAGTTTTTCTAAAAATTTTGGAGATGTTCTTGAAAATATAATTGATGGTTTATTACCTTTTAGTTCAACGGATTCAATAACTCCTCTTACTGAGTCTCCTTTTCTATAAAAATCAGAAGGAATTTGTCTGTCTTTAGGCATAATTAATTCGTTCCCATCATCGTCTAATAAAATCACAACATTGTGTCTAATATGGTGAACTTCAGCAGTGTATATCTCACCAATTAAATCTATAAACTGTTTGTATATAATTCCATTATCATGTTCGTGAATTCTGGAAACAAGATTTTGTCTTAAAGATAAAACAGTTCTTCTTCCAAGATCAACTAATTTAACCTCTTCAGATACATCTTCACCAACTTCAAAATCAGGTTCAATCTTTCTCGCTTCACTTAAAGATATTTCTTGGTTTTCATCCTCTACTTCACCATCTTCAACAACTATTCTGTTTCTCCAAATTTCTAAATCTCCTTTATCAGGATTTATAATAATATCAAAATTATCGTCATCACCATATTTTCTTTTTAAAGTATTTCTAAATACTTCTTCAAGTATCGACATTAAAGTAACTCTGTCAATAAACTTTTCGTCTTTGAATTCTGAAAACGATTCAATTAAAGATAAATTTTCCATTTTTATATTTTATTAAATTCTACTATTAGATTAGCTTTTTCAATTTGATCAAAAGCTATCAATTTATTTTTTTTAACATCTATTTTACCTTTTCCTACAGGTTTTTTTTCTCTTGATGTCCATTCCAATTCAATATCATTGGTATTCACACTAACAAGGTTCCCAATATAATCAACACCTTCTTTTGACTTGACTTTCATTTTCCTCTTAGAATTTTTTAAAAATTGACGATAAGTTTTTAAAGGAGCTAGTAGCCCAGCTGAACTGACATTTAGATTATAATCGTCTAATTCAGTGTCAAAGTGATTTTTAATATGCCTAGACAAGTCTATACAATCACTAATTTTAACCCCCTTATCTCCATCAATTTTTATATCAATTTTAGAGTAATCAATAGAAAATTCTACTAAAAAAAGTGAATTATTTAGTTTGAAAAACTCTTCACACAAATTTTCTATAATTTCTTTCAAGTCAATTTTATTTAATAAAGAAGGGGACATTGTCCCCTTCAAATTTTCAATAATGCTGTGCAAATATACTAAATTCTATAAAAAAACGAATAAAGTAAAAACACTATCTATTAAAGTTGGCCTACTAGGGCTCGAACCTAGACTCTTCTGGACCAAAACCAGACGTGTTGCCAGTTACACCATAGGCCAATAATTGACGGCAAATTTAATATAAATTTGGAATTACACCAGTTATTAAAAAAGTTTTTAATTTGTTAATGTAATTTAATATTAAGAGGGTGCCTATCTTTTTTAAATTAAGCACTAAAGTTTAATCTTCATTAATCTAGCACTAGAACTGTTTTTTTCATCTTCTGAAGTAATCCAAAAAGTATTTGAGTCAATTATTTTTATAGCCTCTACTTGTGTTTTACCAATTGGAATTTCATACATATCAATTTTGTAATCTTTTTTACTTTCAAGATCAAAATCTTCAATTTTTAGTATATAATATTCATTGAATATAAGAGTTGCAGTCAAAGCGAGTAGTTTAGTTTTTGGATCATAATCTCCTCCAGTTATGATTGACTGAGTGTTTAAGCTTCCAATTTTTTTTGCTTCGTATTTGCCAGCAATTTTTGGTAAAGTATAAATCTCTGTGATTTTTTTGAGCTTATTTTTTGTAAGAATTATCAAATAATCATCTATTGAAATTAAAGCTTCTGCATCATACTGAGATTGACTGTATGCAGTAGTAAATTTGACTTGTTCTGGATAATTGAATTCAATTAATTCAGCTTTATTAGATGAAGGATCAATAGGAGTTTTTACAATTGATAAATTTTTACGATTATCAAAGTTATTTCCCATATTAGCAACATAAATATATTGATCATCTTTAGTAATATCTTCCCAATCATTATTTTTTACACCATCTAAAGTTCTTTCAAAAACTATTTTACCTTTTTTATCTAGATAATATAATTTAGGGTCACCTCCCGAATCATTATGAGTGATGAATTGGCCATCTACAATTTCTAAACCAGATGTCTCATCAATTTTTTTTGATAAACTAATATCCTTTGTAAGTTTTTGTGAGTATGATGAACACAAAAAAAGAAAAGTAATTATATGAACAATTTTTTTCATTTTAAGATTTTATTCCAGTCAACTAGTTTAAAGTTTTGATTTAACCCATCATTATTATCATCCTGAGCAATAAAAAACCCATTAGGGAACTTTGATGTTTTAATTGAAGTTACATCAATTCCGTCAGTTTCCGTGGTTCCATCAATGTTATCTCCATCAATGATTCTAAAAAATATTTTAGCAACAAGAGACTTTCTTTCAATAACCAAATAACCGTTTGAACCTTGTACAGAAGCTATTAAATATCCTTCTCCATTTCCATCATCTCTCAAAGCTAAACCTTCAAAATCAGGCTTAAAATTTTTACTTTTTTTAAAGATTAATCTTTTTTCTGAATCAAGTGATGGAAAAGCATTTAATTCCCATATACCTTTTCTTTCTTGCCCTATATATATTTTTCCTTTTGACTCATCAGCAACTAGACCTTCAACTAAAGACGAAAACTTTAATTTTCTTACAAATTTGATTTCTGAATTGACCTCATCGTTGTTATAACTCCATTGTTCAACATTTCCTTTTTTATCGCTTATGAATAAATAAGTATTAAACTCGTCTCTATAAAATGTGACTCCATACACATCTTTTAGGCTAGGAATTTCTTTTCTTAAAATTAGATTTTCTAATTCGCCCCTACCATTAAACAGATATATGTCAATACTATTATAGGTTCGATTAGTCCCAGCTACTATGTATTTATTTTGGATTGATCTTGATGGTAAGATATCCACGTTATTGATTCTTCCAACTTCATAATCATATAACTTTACTCCATCAAGATCATAAACAATTATTCCATACTTTTTATCTGAGGAGATGATTAAGCTTTTTTCAGGACTATTGAGATTTTCTAAAATGCACATATCATCAGCAGCATCATCTCCGGCAAAAACAGGTTCTGTCTCTACATTTGCAGTGACTTCTTTATAAACCAAAGAGCCCAATAATTTAGGCTCTTGTGCGTTTAAAAAGTTTACTATAAATAAAAAACTTAATATTCTATACATTAAAAGTCATATTTTAAACCTAAATTCCAACTAATATCATAATACTCAAGCTGCATAGTCCTAGACTGAAGGCCTTGATAATATCTTAATGGTTGATTAGTTAAGTTTTTTCCTTCTGCGAATATACTTAATCTATCATTAATTCTGTAATTCGCATTCAAGTCTAAAAACGATTGCTCGTCATAGTATCTGTCTTCAAAAGCCTTATCGCTTAATTCATCTAAGGATGCATCTGCAAAGTTAAAAGAACCTCTTATAAAGAATTTTTCAGTTTCATATGCTAATGATAAATTGTACATATTATCCACTTGTCCAACTAAAGGAACATCATCTCTACCTTCAACTTTATCAGTTGAAGAATCCGTTGTTGTATAATTCCCCATGAATGTAAAGTTATTCCAAAACTTTGTTTGAAAAGTAAGCTCAACTCCGCTAACAGTAGCTTTTTCACCATTTCTTAGTTGTTTCATTTCATATCCTGATACACCGTTGTAGGTATAATCTTTAGTACTATATTGATATATCCAATCATCAATGTTTTTGTTGAAATATCCTAAAGAAAATAATCCAACTCCTTTAAAGTAATATTCAACCATAGCATCAATATTTGTTGATAAAGATGCTTCGAGGTCAGGATTTCCTAATGCTAATTCTTTATCATCAGAGTTTGAATATTCGTATGGAACCAAGTCATAATACGCAGGTCTTGCTAAAGACTGAGTAAAAGCTAAATTTAAATTCCAAGCATCATTTAAATCCCATTGTAAAGTTAGATTTGGCAAAACATTTGAATAATCTGATCCACCTGTAACAATGCCTAAATCAGCAGGAGTATCCATTGTCTCTTCATCAAATTTATATCCAGTATAATCTATTTTAGTATTTTCAACCCTTGCTCCAGCAATTAGAGTTAAATTATCTCCAATCTTATCCTCAATCATTGCATAAAAAGCAGTGATTTTCTCGTCAGCATCATAATTTCCAGCAGCAAATTCGTCCATAACATAACTGTCAAAGTTTGGGTCGTTGGGGCCACCTAATTTTAAATTACCCAAAGCCTCAGGTGTCATAAATATTCCGCTTTGATATTTTTTACCGGCTTCATAACTGGTTATAGAAGCATCAAAATTAGAAACTCCGTCCATATTTGGAAGACCATTGTCATACTCATGCCATACATCATTTCTCATTTTAGACTTATCCTTGTATTTAAGTCCAAATTTAAATTTATCGTTTACACTGTATGGAAGGTTAAAGTTGATTGAAAAAGAAGTATTATCCTCTTCTGTAGTTTTAAATGCCTCCTCAGTCTTTTTATACTCAAATTTCGATGGGTTAGTCCAATCGTTACCAACATATACAAATGTTGGAAATTCAGGATTACTAACATCTAAGTCACTAATAGGAACATTTTTTTGTTCATATCTTACATATCTTTCATCTGGTCTATCTTCGCTTGCTTTTGAGGTGCTTATTTTCCAATCCATTCCCAATTTACCAAACTGATGATCTCCACCCAAAGAAAACTTCTGAGTTTTTTGGTCTTCTAACCTAGTTGCATCATTTCTGCTATTATTAATTCCTCCTTTTGTCTGACGTCTAATTCTCACTGTCATGTCATCCATGTCAACACTTCCAACTCTCATTCTATATCTATTTTCCCAATCATCTCTATGATTATATATAGATTTAAAAAAGAATTGATTATTATCGTTTAAATTCCAATCAAGATTCAAGCTTAAACTCCTTCTTGTTCTTTTTACGTCATATCTTCTTATATCCATCTCTCCAATTTCTCCATCACTTGACCAATCAGTTGGATCATTCCATTCAAATTCAATGTTATCAGAACCATAATCTTTGGTTTGTATAGTACTAGAAAAAGTATAACTAAATCTATCTGAAACTTTGTCTGCAATTACTAAAGCAAAATTAGAATTGTAACCATTCGTTCTAATTGGCTGTCCACCACCTGCAGCAGTTAAAGATGCTCTAAAACCACTAGGATTAGATCTTGTAATAAGGTTAACAGAACCTCCAATTGCATCAGCTTCCATATCTGGAGTTAAAGTCTTATTAACTTCAATAGTTGAAATCATAGCTGATGGAATTAAATCTAACTGAACGTTTCTATTATCACCCTCTGCAGATGGAATTCGATCTCCATTAAGTGTGACCGCATTAAGACCTGGGCCTAAACCTCTCATTACAATATTTCTAGCTTCACCTTGATCACCTTGCATACTAACACCAGAAATTCTTTTTAATACATCTCCAACATTGTCATCTGGAAACTTTCCAATTTGATCAGCAGAAACAACGTTAGTAACATTTAAATCTGATTTTTGTTTATTAAGACCCTTAATTATACCGCTTTGGTAAACTGAAACAACAACTTCTGAAAGTTCATTGACAGCAGTATTTAATGTAAAATCTAAAGTTTGTGTTTCTCCTTTTGAAATATTAACTGATTTTTCAACAGTTTCAAAACCTATGTAGGAAACTTTAATAGTTTGCTCTCCTTCAATGTTTAATATTGTAAAAAAGCCATTAAAATCTGTAACAACTGCTTTTGCAGATGGTGTGGCTTGAATAGTAGCTCCAGGTAATGCAAATCCATCGTTATCCAAAACTCTTCCTTTTAGAGTTGAAATTTGTGAGTATGTAAACATTACACTAAGTAATGCAAACAGAGAGAATATGTTTTTTTTCATAATTATTATTTAATGCCATAAAATTATTTCTATTAAATTTCTCAAATATTAAGTAAATGTTAAGTTATTATGTGTTAAAATATAATTTATAAAATTTTAGAGGCAATATCTCCAGATGAGTTGTTCTAAAATTTATAATAATTAATAGAATTTATTGTTTTTTGTTTATTAATGTTTTAAAAACTAGCATATAGAATCTTTAGGTAATCCTCTGCTTCTAATTGTAATTGCATAAAATCTTTTCTTTTGATTTTATTTTGATATAATCAATAAATAATTGGTTAATAACTTTTCTAGGTGATTCCGAAATATCAACCCTGACAATCTTTTTGGAACTAATCCAATCTTTTATTTTTTTAATATTTGTTTTGTTAAAATCATAAATTACGGGAACTCCAATTTCTTTTAATGCGATAGCATTACATTGTTGTTCATATTGATTTTTCATCGGAACAACTAATAATTTTTTTTTCAAAAAGAGAGCTTCTGAGGGAGTTTCAAAACCCGCACCACACAAAACTCCTCTACAATTCATTAATTTTCTGTTAAAACTTTTATTTGAAACTGGTCTTATTTTGATGTTGTCAACTTTATATTTTTTTTTGGTATACTTAGAAAATACAACCCAATTGGTTTTATGAATTTTTGACAATACACCAATAATTTTATTATCATCAAAAGCAGGTAAGTAAACAACAAAAAAATTTTTTTTAATTGGTGAAAAGATATTTTTAAACTCTTTTTTTATAATTGGCAAATATATATTAGAAGTATAAGGTTTAAAATGAAAACCGTATCCAATTGATGATGGGGCATAATATCTTAAAATTAAATTAGATAATTTAGAGTTTTTTATTGGTTTTGGGACCTTGTTATTTAATAAACTGTATTGATGACTAAGAGCAATGCAATGTTTTTTTTTAATCAAACAAGCCCATGCCGATACAGGCTCAAAATCGTTAATTACAAAATCATATTCTTTTAAGGGTAATCTTTTTACATCTTTAAAAAATTGCCAAAAATTCAATTTGAATATAGACTTAAAAATATTGATACCACCATTTTTTCCAAATTCAAAACTTAGTCCTTTTAATCTAAATCGTATTGGAAAACCTAATTCTATTTCTGATGAAGTTCCGCTTAATAACACATCAACTTCAATATTTGTTCGAATGTAGGGGATAATTTCTTTAGCTCTTGAAATATGACCATTACCAGTAGCTTGAACAGCATAAAGTACTTTCATTAATTGTTAGTATTAATATTTATTTCAGTCAATAAATCTGAGAATAATGTTTTCGTATTTTTATATTCATTTTCCTCAAATTCCTCATTTTTAAAAAGCTTTTCGTCATATTGAAATAGCGTCCATTTATTATTATTATATTCCAGGGCGGTCATATTCTCAACCCAATCACCAGAATTCAAATAGGTTATATTTCCATTTTTTGAGTGAATCTCTTTGATACATGGCTGATGAATATGTCCACATATTACATAATCAAATTGATTTTTTAGGGCAATATTTGTAACAGTTGTTTCAAATTTATTTATGAATGATACTGCTGCTTTAACTTTGTTTTTTATTGTTTTTGAAAAAGAAAGTTTTTCTCTACCAAAAAAAACTAAAATTTTGTTGACTATAGAATTTATCAAAATTAGAAGATCATACCCAAATCCTCCAAGACGTGTTAACCAACGGGAATATTGCATAGTAACGTCAAAAACATCTCCATGAAAAAACCATGCTTTTTTTCCATTCAGTTCAAGAGAAAGTTTATTTGTTATTTTAAATCCTTGCAATTCAAAATTTAAAAAACGCCTAATGGCTTCATCATGATTTCCAGCAATGTAATGAACTTTGGTTCCCTTTGTAATAAAGTTCAAAAGTTGTTTTATAACTTTTGTGTGGTATTTATTCCAGCTACGTTTGCTGAATTGCCATATATCCAGTATATCTCCATTTAAAACTATTGTTTTGGGATCAATATTTTTTAGGTACTTATTTAATTCTTTTGCACGACAACCAACAGTTCCTAAATGTGTATCAGAAATAACTACCAATTCAATTAATCTTCTTGAATCAATCATAAGCATAAAATTAAAAACGAATATTTGTAAATAGTTTAATTTAATAATAAGAATAATTTAACTTAAGGTTAAGAAATTTTAAACAACTTGGAATCAATACTTTCAAATTAATAGTTCTATTAATGATGAACTAATTCATTATTTTTTTAAAATAATAATAGAATTTATTGTTTAATTTCGTGATCAAATTATTGAAATGGGAATTAATAAGTTCGAAAGATTAAACAAAATAAATGGTTTTATTATTTTTTTAATTGCATTAACTACTTATTACTTAACTGTAGAACCTACTGCAAGCTATTGGGATTGCGCAGAATATATTTCTACATCAGCAAAACTACAAATTGGACATCCACCAGGAGCTCCTTTTTTTCAAATGATTGGAGCTTTTTTTGCTTCGTTTGCTTCAAGTCCTGAAGACATTGCATTTATGGTAAACATGATGTCAGTTTTTGCTAGTGCGTTCACAATTCTTTTCCTTTTTTTAACAATATCAATTATTGGAAAGAAAATTCTTAAGATTTCCAAAACAATTACAAATCTTGAGATGTTAAAAATTTTAAGTGCATCTACTATCGGAGCCTTATCTTTTACCTTTTCAGATAGTTTTTGGTTTAATGCAGTTGAAGCTGAAGTTTATGCTATGGCTACTTGTATAATGTCTCTTTTATTTTGGCTTGGATTTAAGTGGGAACAAGATTTTGAAAAAGATAGAGGAAATAAATGGCTGATTTTAATATCATTTGTAATTGGTCTATCATTTGGAGTACATTTCATGGGACTACTTGTGATTCCAGCTATTGGAATGATCTATTTCTTTAAAAAATACCCAAATCCAAACATCAAAAATTTCATAATTGCAAATATTCTTTCAGTTGCTATATTACTTTTTATTTTTAAACTTTTATTACCCTCTACTTTAGGACTGTTTGGATACATGGAAGTTTTCTTTGTAAACACTTTAGGACTACCGTTTGATTCTGGAACTATTTTTACAGCAATTCTAATAATATTATTTTTTAGCTTTTCCATTAATTATACAAGAAAAAGAAACCTATATAATTTAAATACTTTTTTGCTTTGCGTTATGTTTATTTTTATTGGGTTTTCCTCTTGGTTAATGATTCCTATTAGATCCAATGCTAATACTGTAATAAATGAAAATTCTCCATCTGATGCTAGAGCATTATTGGCATATTATAACCTTGAACAATATCCAGAGACCCACTTGTTTTATGGACCAATGTTTTCCGATGCTTATGCTGGTCAGGACGATATAAACCCTTACAAAGATGACAAACCAAAGTATGAAAGAAATGAAAAAACAAAAAAATATTTTATAGTCAATGACTGGGAGTCAGGAAAAATTAATTCCAACCGCAATCATGTTGGCTTTCTTCCAAGAATGTGGAGTCCAGAACATGCGGTTAATTACATGAAATATTTTGGATTTTTAAACTTTAAGATCAAACCAGAATATCTTGGAGAATCTAATTTTAAAAAACTAGTTAACGATTTTAAACAGAGTGTTAATGAAGGTGAAATTGATGCAGAAGGTTACCACAAATTTTTAAGTCAATATGGAGGGTACTTGGACATTGAGAAGCCAACTCTTTTAAATAATTTAAAATACTTGTTTAAATATCAAATAGGATCAATGTATTTCAGGTATTTTATGTGGAACTTCAGCGGAAGACAAAACGACATAAAATGGGAATATGATTTATTAAATGGAAATTGGATCACAGGTATTAATTTTATTGATGAACTAAGACTCGGTCCTCAAAGTGGTTTACCAAAAGACCTTGAAAACAACAAAGGAAGAAACAGGTATTACATGTTGCCATTTTTGCTTGGTATTATTGGATTTTTTTTTCTGTTTAAAAATGACAAAAATCTTTTTTGGATAGTTACTCTTTTATTCCTCTTTACTGGGTTGGCATTAAAAGTATATTTAAATGAGAGAATTTTTGAACCTAGGGAAAGAGATTATGCTTTGGTTGGATCATTTTATGTATTCTCGATTTTCATCGGATTAAGTATATTTTATTTTTCTAATTTTTTTAGTAAGTTTTTTTCTGAAAAAAGATCTTTACCATTCATTAGTATAACATTACTTTTTGTTCCTCTTCTTATGGCATTTGAAAATTGGGACGATCATGACAGATCAGACAGGTATACTGCTCAATCATTAGCAAAAGCTTATCTAAATTCCATAGATGAAGATAAAGATGCTATGATTTTTACAATTGGAGACAATGATACCTTTGCTCTTTGGTATGCTCAAGAAATTGAGAACTACAGAACGGATGTAAGGACAATAAATACAAGTCTAATAGCTACAGATTGGTATATTGATCAAATGAAAAAGAGAACTTATAACAGTTCTCCAATTCCATCCCAACTAGAACACAGTCAATACGCCCATGGAATTAGAGATTACATAAAATATGAGGCTTTGATTGATTCGGTGAGATGGAACATTAAAGATTTTATGAATTGGGTATCTAGTGATGATCCAAGAACAAAATATAAAAATTTACTAGTTCAATACGGAGCAGATCTAAGTAATATCCCATTATTTACTCAAAACATGGTCTATTACCCAACAAATAAAATCAGAGTACCCGTAAATAAACAAAATGTACTTAACAGTGGATTAGTTAAACCATCTGATGCTGATTTGATTTTGGATTACATTGATGTTGATTTACCTACAAGTGGTTTGTACAAAAATCAAATTTTAATGCTAGATATTTTAGCAAATAATGATTGGAAAAGACCAATTTATTTTACGGGAGGAAGCTATAATGATGCAGAGTATTTATGGATGAAGGACTACTTACAATTAGACGGATTAGTTTATAAATTAGTTCCCATTAGAACTGAATTAGATAATACTAATCCATATGAAATGGGGCGTATTGATTCCGAATCAATGTATGAAATAGTGAAAAGTTGGGAATGGGGAAATTCAGAAAGTCCTCTAATATATCATGATCCCGAAACAAGAAAAAACAGCATTTCATTTAGAGGAAATTTGCATAGGTTAGCTAAACAATTAATCTTGGATGATCAAAAAGAAAAAGCTGAAGAAATACTTGATCTATCAATTGAAAAAATGCCAATAGATTATTTTGGTTACTACAGTCTATTGGAACCATATATTTCAACTTATTATTCTTTAGAAAAGTTTGAAAAAGGAGATAATCTTTACAAAAAACTCAGCTCGAAATATGATCAAACATTGAAATATTATTCTCAATTATCAAAATCAAAAGATTCAAGATTTTCAATTTATACTTTTGCTGAAAATATAATTACAGATACAGAAAGATATAGAGTTCTTGTTGAAACACTACTAAAATCACAAGATAACAACCTAAAATCTAATTCAATTGTGCAGTTTATTAATTCAACAGAATTCGTCACTGATTTGTATGGAGAATATGACTATTATATTTTATTATTCGACTATGTTGAAGAACTATTTATTCTTAATAATACAGAATTTGCGAGAGAACTTTATTTTAAAATATCAAAACCATTAAAAGAGAGGATTTTAATTTTATTGGCAATGGAGGAAAAAGACGAATATTATCAAACTTTATTAAATGATTATTTTCAGTTAAAAAGCTTAGTAGAAATAATTACTACTTATGATGAAAAAAATAATTATGTTTTTGATGAAATAAAAGAAATTGAAAGGATTACCAATGATTTAAATGAAATCATTAATTAAATTAATTAGAGTTTTAGCGTCTTGTTCTCCACTTTGTCTCCATACCATTTCACCTCCCTTGTAGATCATTAGTGTAGGAAGAGTTTTTATTCTTAATGCCTCAGATAGTTCATTGTTTAAATTAATATTGATTTTAATAACTTTGCCTTTGTCCCCAATAGCCGCAGCTACATCCCTCAAAACAGGGTGCATTGTTTTTGAAGATTCATCCAAATCACCATAAAAATCTAAAAGAATTGGTACGTCAAGGTTGATAAGCTCACCAAATTTTGGCATATCGTAACTATATAATTAAAGGTCAAAATTAGTAAATTTTAAAAATCTATATTTTTCTAAGAGTTAATACAGAAATTTCAGGTGGGATTCCAACTCTTCCAGGAAATCCTAGAACTCCAAATCCTCTGTTTACATTTAAAAATTGTTTTTTTTCAAAATACAATCCAGCCCATTGTTTGTATGCCCATTTCGCTGGACTCCATTTAATCCAGCCA
>Ga0213867_1000935_pt1 | contig 13034 bp, 13 predicted proteins | sample PICome_12_FD_160120 | JGI IMG/M metagenome (GOLD analysis project Ga0213867, IMG submission 160120) | Coastal seawater microbial communities near Pivers Island, North Carolina, United States - PICO540 | ecosystem: Environmental > Aquatic > Marine > Coastal | place: USA: North Carolina... | reverse complement strand
AATCATCTTTCTCTCACTGGATTGTTGTAACTCCTGAGCTATTTGATTTTCTTCTCGACGTTTCTCTTCAAGCTTATTATTGTCGTACCTTAGCAGCAAACTCTACCCATGGGAATGAGAGTAAATAGATACAATATCTTTTTATGATGTTATTGATAAGCGTATACAAGTACTTACAGATAGTTCTTCGAATTGCGTGCTTCTCGACTTCAACACATCGTCTAATTCATCTCTCAAGCGCAATAGTTCAGATTCTTTATTTCGCTTTTCTCTTTCGATACATTCTTTCAAAAGTGTTATCTTCGTCGTCTTTTCCTTTCTTCTTAATGAAGAAATTTTTTTTTCATCCTCAAGGGATCTTTGAATTTCTTTTAAATCGTTCTCTGATTTTACTATTGCGCATCGCGAAGTTTTACCAATAGTCGAGTCTACTTCACAGTTTCGTGTGTGTATTATTTCTTTGATATTTTCTTTGTTCATCCGTCGTTTTGCCTCAATAACCTTTTCTTCAATTGTTTTTAATTCTTTTTCCAAAACTATTGTTTTGAGCGGTGCTTTCGTTGTAGACTCGAATTCAGATTTAATCATAGCTATATCATTTTCGCACGCAACAATTGATTTTCGCAAATCTTCCCTTTCTCTACGAGATGCCTTTAAGCAAGTAAGGTCTTCATGTTCACTATTTACGGAGCAATCGTTTGATAAATGCTCTAGAATTGCTACAAGCTTAATTCTATCTCCTTCGAGCTTTTCCAAGTTCTTCATTACTTTCGGATGATTTTTGATATCTCTGGCAAGATCTTTTGAATACTCGCAAATTCGGAAATTTGTTTTTTTCAATTCTTCCTCCATGTCTTTAAACTTCATCTTATTCGGAATCGTCGATACCGATGGAATTTTGAGCAATAGTCGTTTTTTCTCCTCTTCGACGCGAGAAAGTCGCTTATTACTAAGAAGTACATTCCCACCCAATTCAGCAGCTAACGCGTGACGCCATGAGACAAGATTTGATTTTGTAATAAATGAATAACTCAGTCTTTTCACACATTCATCTATTTCACAATAATTTTTATTAGTTGATCTGTTATAAACGTTAACACTTTCTTCTTCAGCAACCATAATGGAATTTTTCAAATACTTTCTATTTTGATCATGTCGAATGACAGTTATACATGAGTAGATGTTCACAAAATAAGTACAGTTAAAAAAAGAAATTCGAGAGTAAAAAGTAGATAAAAATCTAAAAAAATAACTTTTCACACATTAGACCGGGATCTTACTTATCATACAAATCTAATATTGTGCATTATTCTGATGGTTATTGGCATCCTCTTTGGCCTTCCAAATTTCAGACTCTTTTTTGTACCTCTCTGCATCAAGCTTAGCTCTCCTAGTATATGGCTCAAGTTCCTCCTCTGTGAGTTCCTGCCAACGCGATGCAATCTTTTTCACAAGGTTTTCAATAACACTCTTCTTACGCGACTTCCTCTTTTTCGTGTTTGTTTCAGACGTCACTTCTTCCAATTTTTCTTCTTCATCGACATCAGAGGCCATGTTTTTCAGCAACCTTGCCCTTTCTTCTTTGAAAAATACATTGTAAGCTGACAAAGGGCGCTTTGGACCCTTATTCTTCGTTCCCTTAGGCCTTCCTCTCGGACGCTTAGCTACCCTTTCCCTTATCTCTTCGGTGGTAATTGTAAATGAACTGCTTGAAGGGGTTGCTTGAGGTTGTTGAACATTTGATTGCTGTAAATTTTGATAAAAATATGGGTTTGTAAAAGGTGTGTGCATTGGAGGATACGTATATTGCGTGTTCTGGCGAAATGATCGTTGCTGCATTTCTTGCTGAATTGGAATATTATTTTGATGATAGATTGGCGGTTGCGATTGTGGCATGTTTCCTGGAACTTCTGGTACAGAAAAAGGATCTAACGACGAGTACATGATAGTCGAATATTGATGGGGATGTTGTTGCGGGTTCGTCAATGTTGCATCGTTTGCGCTCACATTGAATGTTCCCGAATTAAATGCCCCCGAATTAACATATATAGGTCCGGATGCGTCACCTGTTTGAATTGCGCCACCACCAGAATAAACTTCGGTTATCCCTACTTGGTTAGAATCATGATAAGGATGTGGCGAATACTGGCCATTTTGGTCTTCTTCATGTGGATATTGTAGCCTTACTTGTTCCACATATGGATACGGTAACCCAGTACGAGGATCGCGATCATTCATACTTTGATGTGGGCCGACGATTAAACTTTCGAAAGGCCCAGTTACTCTTTTTTCACACACTCACACACACACACACGAATAGTAATCTGGACAGGTTCCCAGAGTAGCACTTCACCCTATATTCACGGAAAAACTAATCCTGCATTCGTTCGGATGATGCTAGCTCAATATCCTAAAATCATGGCATGATGTGAACACATGTGCGAAAAATTAAACCAATTTTGCAAAACACAGTGTACATGTGTAATTGGGATGCATGGTTGCTATCTGGTAAAACTCCAGCTGTCCCGTAATCACTTGATGTCCAACAATGCAATACTGATTGCACTCATGTTACTACCGATTGTGGGTTAGTCATCAACTGTCCCCGAAGGTTTTCTCCGGAGCTCTAATTAAAAGTCGCTGTATATTTACTTACCTTCGATGAATTGCTGTCGCCAAAATAATAATTTATTTACAAAGATTGCTGGTGTAAAAGAAACAGTGAAGAAGCAGTCCGTACGTTTTGTACGTCTCCCCCTCCGCTATAATGTAAATACGCTGGATTTAAACTATAAGTAAATTCGCAATCTGCATGTTAAATAGTTCTCAACATTTATTGCACACGATGTAATATCAACCGTAAACAAAATGAAATAATATACCGGTACATGTATGTGTAAAACAACGTATGAATACGTTTGTTGAGTTGTTTTGACACACCACAAATCTCAGAAAGAGAATCGGGCAGGATCTGTCTATACTTATTGTAGCAGTGGTTCGCCTTCAATATAAACAAAACAATAGCATACATATACATTTACACACGCAACTGCAAAATTGTCAGCAAGAAGCAATAAGCTCGTATTTGTGTACATGTACGTACTATTATTAGCAGTCCGGAGAATCTGTCTCGTGTCTACCAATCGCGTGTACACTAAAAAATCGTCAGCAATGAATTCTACATTGTGCCTAGATTTTCTATATTTTTCTTACAACTTACAATTCATCGGTTTTTATGAAAAAAAATGTCAAACTCAGGACTTTTACCTTTTACCCCACCAAATTTTCAGATTCAGGACTTTTTTGAAGCCTATAAGTAGACAATATCAGCAACTTCATTAAGTAAACAACATTGCTAAAAAGAAAAATAATTACATGTACACTGTACATTGTATTAATACATGTACATGTAAGTCATGTTCTCTTCAGAATCCACATGCAATCCTCACAAGAGAGTACATATTCGGGCGAGAGGTACAAAAAATACAAACCAAAAACATTTAGCCACATACACTCGCACACACCAACTGTAACAAAAGATATTAGTAACAGTACCTGTACTTTGAATTCGTAATATCGATAGTAACGGAGTTCTTAGCGATACAGCACCTGTTGAGGTTCTTGTTGGTTGTAATGCAGAGATCAATATATTTTTAACTGCTGTTCATTGATGAGGCAAAATAATCAATTTACTAGAGCACGCCTAGACAGGTAAAGAGAGAGAAAGGTGTCAATCCTCGTGGGTCCATGCTGATATAAAACTCATCACATTTATTACGACTCTTGCTGTATGAGGTATGGTTGATAGTAACAATAACGACTGTGAGACGTCATCTCTTTGTCGTTTCTGCGCCTCTGGTGCACTCATTCCAGTGCACAGTCTCAGTAAATATAAATCGGACAATATCCCAATTTTATGTTACGATTGCGGAGAAAAATGTTGCTGGGAGTGCTTTGCGAAAATACAAATTCCTGATGGCGAAGTTAGGTGTTGTGGTTGTCTAAAACTTCTTCCGAGCACCGTTGAAGAAATTAATGAACGATTGTATACACTGGCGATGGTAGATAAAACTTCATATCCATGGGCGAAGTATGCTTTGGCGAAAAGGCTTTTGAATGAATTTCGATATGAAGGCGTTATAGTTAGATCATTGTTTTTGCCAGGAACATCTGATGATATGCACGAATTTTCGTCTCCTTTAGAAAAGGGAGTTTTGTTTCATAGGATGCTTACGGAAGCTGTCGATATGGAATATGCGCCAGCTCAAATATTACTTGGTTTGTGCTACTTACATATATTAACTTTGAAGCTTGAAGTGGATGTCGATGAGGAGAGAATAAATGATTTTGATGAATTTCGTATGGCGAAAGTTTGTTTCGAGAACGCTCGTAAAAACCACCACATTTCTGCAAATCTATGCTTAGGTAACCTTTATTTTTTATGTCGAGATTCTAAGGAAAGAACATTGGAATACTACGAAACAGGTGCCAGAGAAGGGTGTGACGAAGCGATGTACCTTGCTGCAATGGGGTATCAAGAGCGTTGGTTAGCGAAATGTAGCGACGGAACAATGGGTTTGAAAACTGATACATCAGAAAGGCGATCATTGCTTTCTCATATCGAAAAATCCATATGTTTTTTATCTTCTGCTGCAGAGCTTGGCCGAGCTGACGCTCAAATCGCATTAGCAACCACTTTGGTAAACGAAACACGGGTAAAGTGTTTTGATGTCGAGGTAAGGAATGACTTCGGATCTAAGATCCTTTGAATACTTACAATTATAAAATCGTAACATTTTCTTGAAAAAAGATTCCTGGGAAGTCTCCCATACCTACTAGTATGAAATGGGCAAGGAAAGCAATGGAATACGACGCAAAGACCGATTACGATGCTGCTGTATTTAAAGATGCTTCAGATTTTATTTCAACCATGAATGAAAGATTGAAAACTCGTTGCGCGGGATGTGAATTTATTGACGAAGATGGCTTTGAATTTAGGTGTAGTCGATGCAAATCTGCTTATTACTGCTCCCGCAAATGCCAAAAAAAGCACTGGCGATCTGGTCACAAATTTGATTGTGTCACTTAGAGGTCGCATGGAAAATATTTCCACCTAACACGAAAAAATTATGAAAGTATTTTGGTTGCGTTGGTTTTATTTTCATTCTTCTTAATCAAAGATGAATTGGTGGATACGGGACAACATAATATTCTACGCTTGGCCATGTTCAAATCCCGATAGCTCCTTCTCGGAACGAAATTCGAACTAGTCATTTTCGTAAGCAGAATTTAATAGAAGTGGTTGTGGTATAATTTCTTCGTCTGCATTTGTCATGCAAATAATCATTCTTATAATGTGATTCAAATATATTATCTACTCATTTTCCCTCCCTTCTTAATGCCCAAAGTACCCTTTCTTACTTTAGCTCTGGCGGCGCCAATTCCTCCTCCGCTCAAAAGTCCGCCACCTTGGCGAACTTGTTGGTTCATTACGCTCTGTTCGTGTTCCATCCACGCAAAGTTTTTGTGTCGCTTCGCTTGTGCAGCAGAATCTCGCTTACTCTTCTCCTCTCTACGCTGATTTTCGATAATTGATGCATCAATACGCAATTCGCGCTGAACAGCTTTGTGTTCACGTTTATATTCTCTCACAAGTCTCGCATGACTTGCTTGTTGCTGTGATTTCGACTTGTCCTTAGACATCTTATATGAGTCAGGATCGACCATGTTAGGAGCATATGTTTGTATAGCAGTGTGAATCGGGCCAGTCCTCCTTTGAATTGGTTTTCTAGAAGCAATCATTTTCAAAATTCTCTTCGAATCCACACATTGTTGCTTGATCAATGCTGTAACAGAAGAAGGAAGAACACACGAACGTAACCGCTTAAGAGAAACTCTTAATTGGGACAAAAGTTCAACTCCAACTTTGCTATCCTCCACTGATAGGATGAATTTAGATATAAGTTTCAATGATGTCATGAGGATGACAAGAATGAGAGAACTTTGAGAATCCTCGGGTACGTGCACTTTAAGTGAGTAATCATCACATTCGTTACTAATATTGGACTCCGAAAAAGAGTCAAGCAGCTTCTTCATATGAAACGTTGGAAATGCATACTTGACTTGGTCCTTATCTTCAAAGCCAATCATTAACTCCAACACACCTTTCAAAAAGTATATGGATTCAGGGCAAATTCGACCCGTTCCTTTTGTGTACTCTAACATCAGCGAAGCCACAAAAATAGAACGGTGAAGCTCGTTCAATGTGGAAATGGGAGCCTGGGCTAAATATTGACCGAGTAATATTATCATCGGAGTGCACACAACATGTTTATAATCAGTCACCGGGAAAATATGCATCATAAGACGAATTAGTAAGATTTGACCAAGTCCGGGCACAGCAGAGGTATCAACCCCAATTTCAATGTCGTTTAATTTCTTGACTAAGTTTCTTTGAAAATATATGAGATTCCGGGACCATATCTGACTCATTTGACTCGGAGCTTCCTGGGTTATTTTATACATGATCTTACAAAGACTATTGAGTTGATGCGAACGCTGTACACTTTCGCTATCTCCACTGTTTGCGAGTGCTTCCGCAATCAACATAAACCTCTTTTGGAGAATATCCAAAAAATTCACCATTGAGCCCATGTTGGTCTTGTTAATCCGTACGCTATTCGCAACATAAATTCGTTCAATTAAAACGCCAACATCTTTTCCTGATTTACAATGTTCACCAATCAAATCATGCAACTCGTCGACATTGGCAGGCACTGTGAAGACGTAAGGCATTTCTTTTCTGTACAAACATGAAAGTGATGAGCAAGATGTGAAGACCTTGGAGGCACACTAAGTACGTAAAACCAAGTGCATACTATGAGGCATCTATCAATATTGGCTTAGTGAAAAGTGCGAATTGGCCTAGAGACAAAACGTCTGTTGGCCAAGCTCCCATCACGAGAAGATGGGACAAGCGTATTCTAAAGCCATTAAACACAGCTACCAGGCGCAATGGCAAACTCACCTTGCAAGACGCTTAGCCTTCTCTCGAAGTCGCTCATCAATGACAACGCCTGATTCAATAAGTCTAATGTCATCCAATTTGACGCCACTTTCTACGTCGCCGTCATCATATTTAATCGTGTACGTTTCCTCTTTAGTATCCATCGCTATCACCTCCCCTTTAAACCAATTCTGCACTCCAAGATAGGCTTCAGATGCATGATAGTTGGCTTTTACCTTTTGTCCTATCTTTAGCGGCGATGAGGGAACATTGCCGTTGTCATCATCTTCTTCTCCGTCATCCTCGCTTTCTTCACTGTGACTAGGATCAACCTCACCACTTTTATCTTTTTCATTAACAACTTTGCCATTTTTCATGCGGATCAGTCCATCTTCGGTAAATACAACCTCTTCTTCTCCATCACTCTCCTCATCACTTACTTTCACATCGCTCAAGTCGTCGTCCTCGCCAGCCATTCGAGCTAAGCGTTTCTTTTCTAAATCGTGTAAGCGCTCTGCTTCCTCTTTCGCGATTTCTTCTGGCGTCTTAGTACGATCGGTAGCCGCAATACGTCGTTCAAATAAATAAGATTTCATTTCAGCGTTCCATTCGTCCATATCATCCTTCGTTTTGTCAGAAACTGAAGTATTTTCACCTCGACTTTGGGGAGCTCTAAACTTCAAGAGACCTTTTAACTCGCCATAGTCTGCATCTGCCTTTTCGAATAGCTCTACCTGCTCTTGTTTCTCTTTTTGCCGTTCCTGCTTAGCCATCTTACTTCTAAGAATTACTTCGTCCTAGCAAGGTAAGACAACGGGTTAATGTCAATCATCGAAAGGATATTGCTTAAAATTAGTGAGTGGAAATGATAAGAACATACCAAGTCAGACTTTCGCGATCGATATATTTCACCTAGGCTGCGATTTGTGCCACCTCCACCATATGGGTTGTTTTCTTCACGTGACTTCGAAATCCCGCCTCCGCCGAAATGCATTTCAGTATCTACGGCGTCTAGTTTATCGTATCCGTCTCCAGAATCGTCGTCATCCCCAAAATGGCGGCTAGACGCTGAAAACATAGCTGGATTTTCGGAAAAAGCTTGACCCGCATGAGTTAATTCATGCTCATTATCAAGTTGATACTTATTCAGCCGCTTCGACTGATTCGATCGTTCTTTAATTACTCGATTCAATCCACCGTCAATTCTATTATCTCGAAACGTATTCGACTTTTTGCTAGCTCGTATATGCTGCACGAGTTTACTCTGTCGAGTCTTACTCGTCTCACTCGCAACTTGGGCATCTTTCCTCGTTTTCTTATGCGACGTTTTGCGATTGATTACTTCATGTTTTGCCCTCTTATTGCTTCGAATTCCCCCTCGATGAGTCGCGTTCTCAAAAGGATTATTCGCACTGATCCGCCTTTTCTTTCCTGCTTGCTTGATTCCACCCTGACCCTTTGTCTGCTTTGCCATATCTCCTGTTAGTACAACCTAAGAAAATCACGTCGTTGGAGTTTATGACGATATATTTATTTATTTCTGCTCCTCTTCTGGTCTCCTCTTCTGGTGTAATTTTGTACACTTCTATTCATACAACATGTTATTTTGTTCCTGAATGCTATCTCCATCAAAACATTGAAGATGGCGGAATTTGAATGGGTGGCCTTGGAAAAAGCAACTTGGTGAACTAAAACTTCGTGCAGTGCGATCTTCTAAATATGAACCGAACCTGTAGCCTGTAGCATTTACAAATGTACTCGTACGTACATTTGTACCAGTTTGTGTGTGAGTCACATGTCACATTCCAAACTACTACAAGTTACTAGAGACTAGTCTAGAGTACCGGTATGTAAAGAAAAATCATTGTAGAATTAGTTACACATTATAATACATTGTGTGTTGTCGTTTCATTCCATCGAACCTTTTAACCCATTACTTACTGTTAAAGATTCTCTGTACAGTGGATTATATACTAGAAGATTAGAGATGAGGTTTTTTACCATGTCTGCGACTGGAGCTACGATGCGAAGATTACAGAGATTTGAAGCTTGCAGTATATGTCGATCGTTTTCAGTGAACATGTCGGAGGTGGATAAATTTTCTGCTATGAGCAAGATTTGGTGGGATCCGAAGAAGAACCCCTTGATTAAAATGAATCCGACGAGGTGAGAAGAATTTATGTATTTCGGAAGGATGGCAGTGAGTATGTGTTGATAAGTCTAACGTGGGATTTATGGTGTGATTATTTCTTTTAGGATTGCGCGCATACGCCAAGTAGTTCAAAATCACATTCTGTCAAAACGAAATGACGGTTTATCTGATTACCCTGGTAAGATATTTAATGGATTAAAAGCTTTGGATGTCGGGTGTGGTGGTGGCCTTTTGTCTGAGAGTCTCGCGAGGCTCGGGGCTGACGTAACAGTGAGTATTCGCAATGTAATGATATATATTTATATATGTTTCCTTAAAGTATCTCTGTCTCTTAAGCAATTGTCATCTATTTTCAACAGGCAGTTGATCCATCTTCGGAGATAGTTCAAATGGCCATGGAACATTCACAACGGGATGAAGAGATAGCGCACAAAATAAATTACCGTGGAGGTTCATCTGTTGAACAACTCGCATCAGAAATACTAGATCAACATGGTAAAGCAAGTAACTCAGATTTATTTGATATTGTTTGCGTTTTGGAAGTAATTGAACACAGTTCCGATCCAGCTAGCTTACTTTCTGGTGCATCATCGTTATTGAAGAGACCAACAGATACTTGTCCGGGAGGGATCTTGTTTGTTTCAACTATAAATAAAACCGCAAAATCCTTTGCTTTCGCCATTTTGGGCGCTGAATATATAACGGGCATGCTTCCAATTGGAACTCATTCGTGGAATCAATTTTTTTCACCAAGTGATGTCAGGAACTTGGTCAGAGATCAGGGGCTATCTGAAATTGACGTTTGTGGGATGGTACTGCGGCCAGGTTTCCAGCTCGACTTCAAATTAGATGAGAATGACACAGACGTAAATTGGATTGCAGCTTACGCTCGCAAATAGATTCTAGTACACTTCTGATCCACGTGTGTATGAAGATGATCACAGAAGAATGTTCGCTAATATCTTTTATCCATTGAGTACGAATGAAACGGTGATGGCACTAGATAAAAGCGGGCTTTCTTTTCACAAATATCAATTTAGTTACATCTTTGAATTTCCAACAGTTTGAGATATCTTCGCGAAGCCATATGGCTAATGGACACCTCGAAAGTTACCAAGGTGATGATGGTAAATCTCTCTTCCGCCAAAGTTTCACACAACCATTTTTGTTATTCTTTATTCTTTCAGAGAGCTGCTTCAAGCTTTGTCGCCTTCTTTCGATACCGAATTCGCTTTCATCTCAAATAAGTTTTATGAATGTGATGATGGGAAGAGTACGGAAGGATTATTTCTATTCAATACACACAGATGTTTAGAACTATAATAATTTCTTCGGCTCATTCCATGTTCTAAAAAGTTCTAGGAATAACTATCGTGTAAAATGCTAAATGTAGCCTCCATTTGCGAATTCTTGTGATTCAAACGAAGATTAAAAATTTCTACTTCAGGACATCAAGAAATAACGTATCTGAACCGCGTGGATCGCACAAGATATCGTATTTTGAACGCAAATTACACACATGATTACCTCCTCCCCAAAGGGGATCACCCCTTCCAAAAATAATTGACCAATACGATACGATACAGCTCTATACGAGACACACGAGGTTAACGACATTACCCAACAATCCGTTGTTCAAAGACCGACCGACAGAGAGAGCATAGAGATTTGCACCGAAGTAGGAGGAGGAGGAGAGAACTGTATTCAATCAACCATCCACACGAAGAAAGATGTCGGCTCGAACCGTGTTTCTTTCCTTATTTTTAGGCATTGGACTTGTGATCCTGACCATATTGGCCATTTACTTTGTGGTATACTTTCAACATCCAGGTACGTTACATTCAATATCTATGGACAGAACGAACGCCCTACACGAATTATTTGATGGCCGACGTATAATATGTTTGGGGATATGATTTGTATCTAATGACTGTTGTTATTTTATTAGATGACAAGAATCAGGCCTATTTTCCGAAGTTTATAGTTACATTTGGTTTTATTCAAGCGTTTGGGACGGTTCTGCTCCTTCCGCTGGACATTTCCAATAGTGACGGATCAATGTGCACGTTCACCACGGATTTTTGTGATGTACCGTTTGACATGGAGCTTTTCTGGACGATCATGTTTTGGGCGAATCTTGTTATGTTGACAATTGTTATTCCGTTTACTATGTTTTATTACGAAGCTGATGAATTTGATTTTTCGGGTAAGTTTCGGTTTTGCTTTCAATGTTTTGGTGTCGCAGAAGTTTGACATATATTTCATGTCTTTTTTAGCGATGAGTGCCGGGAAACCTCTTCAAAAAATTGGATGCACTGGGAAGTTAAAAGGTGCTTTGTGCTACGAGGTTTTCGTGCTTATAGTTTCGGCTGTAATTGTTTTCGTTCCCTACCTTTTATCGCACACCTCAAAAGTACCAATCACTAAAATGGAGGGAGTGAGTTTCGATAGTCTCATAAGTAATACTGGTGAAGTTGGAACTTTTGATGTGTCATTTCCAGCTATAACAGCAGATGAACTTAGTCTTGCTACAAGTGCGTTAGACCGATCATCAGAAGAAAATGTTGAAGTTGATCTCACACTTTCCCAGTACCTGCCTGCAATTCTCATTTTCATCGGGTAAGTCTCAACATATCATGAAGTCAATATACCGCAACATTTTCTAAGGTTGCGGTTTCCAAAGTTACTTCTTTTTCTCTATCTTTGGCGGTGTCGGAACTGCCGCCATCCCGTTAAATTTGATAGTTAGTTATATCAATCGCCCTGTGAAAATGGATCCAGTCAAACTCAACCAAGCGAAAGAAGCATTCCGTGAAAGGGTCAACGAGTTAATTGAAAGAGGCAAAGAAGTTGAGGAAATAAAAAAGAAGGACAACTCTTCGTTGGGATTTTGGGAAAAAAGAAAGTTAAACAAAGAGGCCGACGAGAAGCTAAAAAAGTTCAAAAGGGACTGCTACGCGCTTGAAGACGATTACGAAACTCTTAATTTTGCAAAATCTCCATGGAGAAAGTTTGGAGCGATTTTTTATCCTTTGAAGCTTATCACTGGAATTTTATGTGCAATAGTTGCAATTGTTTGGATACTTCAAGTTGTTATCTACACCCTCCCCGACGATCCCTTCCATCCTTTCCTCAACGAATATCTGGAATACATCGACTTTTTTCCTGTCTTTCCCTTTGTCACCATTTCCGTGTTTTCGTTTTATCTACTTTTCGCAGTTATTACTGGTAATCTAATGCTTGGTTTGAAGTAAGTTTGATAGCACTGATATCCTCATTCATATCATTTGAATAAATTGACACATGTTTTTAATTTGAATTTTTACAGTGTCGGCTTCTTCACGATTCATCCTATGAAGTACGGAGCAACATACATGTCCTCAATGCTTTTCAACCTTGGCCTTGTCTTGTTGACAACATTACCTCTCGTCCAATTTGTGATTTCCTCGTTGACCTTATATGGTCAGTATACAATCTTATACCAGATCGTCGGAACAAATATATTCTATCTTGATTTTTTTTCTTTCTTCTTCGAAAATCATGTATTTGTTATTGCATACGTGGTGATGACTATCTTGACCGTCTTCTATTTCTTGTGTTGCAAGTGCGGGAAAGGCGAAGGGACATCAGTCGCTGAGAAAATTAGCAGAATGGGAGAGAAATAATGAGAAGATGCTAATGCGTATATATATACTTAATGTTAATTTGAAGTTTTCCAATACAATGCGCTGGTGACATTTAGTTCTTACTTGATTATCTTTAACAGTCTTGGGTTAGTAACTGTGATACATTACCAGTATGTCGTCTGCCACACAAAGTTGGGATGTCAATGAGTGGGAAAGAAGGGTCGTTGAAGATAAAAATAGATCTGTTACT
>Ga0213867_1000934_pt1 | contig 13041 bp, 12 predicted proteins | sample PICome_12_FD_160120 | JGI IMG/M metagenome (GOLD analysis project Ga0213867, IMG submission 160120) | Coastal seawater microbial communities near Pivers Island, North Carolina, United States - PICO540 | ecosystem: Environmental > Aquatic > Marine > Coastal | place: USA: North Carolina... | reverse complement strand
TTTATATTCCGATCTAGCTTGTGGTTCATCCTGCACGACAATATAATCCTAATTATTGAAAGTGACGGATTGGTAAAATGTATTTACATTGTTAATAATTGTCAGTTACATGTTTTCACTTTTCTTTTTTTCTTTGGCTTGGTGTGACATGATACATGATGACATGACATGTACGTAAGAGAGCGTATGTGATATTTTTTTGAACTGTACTCTGACCTCTGACAGCTACTCTGACATGGTTCATGGCGCCGTCATGTGAATCTAACGGCAATGAGGCTAAATGCTAGATATGTGTTGAAAGAGGTGCCCAAAACTTTTTCTACCAACGCGGTAACATCAAGAGATGACCAACGAGCTAGCACAGCATGACGAATATATTTAACATTCATCGTGATGGTCGTTCGTTCATATGCATTATCAATAAGTTTATTGGTCGTTCATAATGGACCACAATAGTAGAATACTATTTTTCAACTATCTAGTAGACATTCATCCGGTAGTCGATCCTTTTCTTAATTCTGATAGCTGATAGCCCTTTACATGAAATTTAAATTATATTCATGGCATTAAGGCTATGAGTAGCTATGAAGCTTTTAATGATGACGAAAATTCATTTGGGATGTCTGCTGACGAGGAAGACATAATGAACTCCATGCTGATTAAAACTGAACTGGCACCGCCCACACGGTTAAGTAAGAGTATACTTTATGATTTAATTTCAAACTTCTATAGTAGAAACGGGATCAAGTGTTGGTCGGAGAGAGGTGTCCCTCACTTCATTACGTCAAATGCTTTTGTTGCGAAATGCTACGTCCATATATTTGCTGGGTTTATCGCAGATTGTTTCCTGGAAGGATGTGAAAACGAATCTGGTTTGCGTCTTGATGCGAATGAAAAGCTATACATCATAGAAATTGGTGCTGGTTTTGGAAAGTTTGCTTTTTACTTTTTGAAGATACTTCATGAAATCAGTAGTACGTTGCGATTTCCAATGAACCGAATTTGCTACGTAATGACGGATATCGTTCAATCCAACATCGACTTTTACAAAACTCAACAAAATCTGAAACCATTTATAGACGAAGGAATAATTGATTTTGGTCGATTTGATGCGACTGCTGACGTATCCTTAACTTTGCAAGTATCAGGGGTTGAGATTTCATCGAAGAATCCAGCGGTAAATCCCATTGTATTCATAACAAACTATGTATTTGATTCTTTGCCGAATGACATTTTTCAGGTGAGGGATAGCCAATTGTATGAAGGGTTGATTACACTTGGTTCCTGTAGAGAAAATGAAACAGATCCAAATGATCCTAAATTTATGGAATTCATGCAAAATAAATTTACTTATAAACGTATCAAAAATGAGCTGGAGTATTACTTAAATTGCGAAGGCAAGAAAACAGAACTTGAATTTCAACTTAGTTTGATCTTAAATTTTTATAAACAATACTTTTCGGAGTGTTCTGGTCTTGGTGATGCGGCAGCGTCGTTTATATTACCTGTTGGTGGCATGAAAATGCTTTATAATCTTTCAAAACTCTGTGAAAATCGAATGATTATGATAACAAGTGACAAAGGAACCTTCAATCCAGATAACTTTTATGGACTAAAGGTAAGTGTGGTTGGGGTGAATCTGAAATGGTCAAGTTGTGTTCTTGAATTAAAGTTGATACCTTATTAGGATCCATTCATAGCCGTTGACGGAACTTTGTCTTTGATGGTAAATTATCATGCTTTATCTTTGTTTTTCTTGAAACAAGGGGGATTGGTTTTGCACAACAAAGTTGATGATGCAAATCTAAATACTTCATGTTTTATTTCAAGTGGACGAAAGAAAGACGAGGCTACAATTCAGCACGCTGAAGATGTGCTGGATTCTGTCAGTGACAAAAGATTGAAGCGTTTCCCCAATTGCGTTTTAGCTTTTGATGACCTTATTTCGTTTGGACCGGGCGATTTCTATCGATTACAACAGAGAATAGGTTCTCTCGCTTACCCCTCCATACGAGATGTAAACGTGGTACTGAATGTGAGCAACTGGGTGAGTTTGAAGAAAAGATATGTTGTAATCCATCTTTCTCAATTTGGCAACCCTTTTAGGATCCAGACATTTATTTCAAGTTTCGAGAGACAATTTTACACTGTTTTTTGGCAGCAAATCTTGATTTGAGAAAAGATTTACTTAAGAATATTGATAAGGTGTGGTCAAACTTTTTTTATTTTCATTCATCAAATGACATTGCGTTCGAATTGGGACGTTTCCATTTCGGATGCGGCTCGTTCAAAAAGTCCATATCATATTTTGAGAAGAGCATTGATCTGTTTGGGTGTCACCATATTACTTTACACAATATGGGTTTAGCGTACCATTGCCTAGGAAATCGCGACAAAGCAGAGCATTATTTTAGAAAAAGTCGAATGTAATAGGGGAACATTAAGTTTAGCTAGACTTGTAACATAGCAGCAAAGTATAGTAAAGTATTTGGTCTTCTTAGTATGACCAAAGAAAAACTATGATCATGAGCTCAACAATATTTTTTGGTGCGTGGGGATAAAGATATTCTGATCACATTTGACTCCTCGTTATTATCACATTGATACTTCCGTGAGCAAAACCACAAAGCATGATATCTTTTAGACACTGTTTTAACTAATGATCTGGTTCACAAAGTGAGCTATCCTATCGATAGGGTCAAGATGTAGTTTAGTTTGATTTGTTTTAAGACGATTTTCCTGACCTTTACTTAGATTATGAATTGTTTCCAACGTATTAGATGATTTTACTATAAACATATTCTTCAAGTTTTTGACGTTCTTCATGATAAAGATATTCTTCGTTCTGAAACTTCGTTAAATCCTGCTTGCATGTTATTTCAACAACATTCCTCAACAGAAACAACCATCTATAACTGTTTCTTTATGAACTTTTTGGTTCCACACAAAATTGATTGAATTAAGTGCTTTGACTCGTTCTATAGTAATGGACCTAGCGCCTTTCACCTTCTTATCACACATGTGCTTATACGCAGTTCTTTGGTTATTACACCATTTACCAAGCTTCGGATCTCTCTTCCAGCATTTAGGTACCATCGTATGGCCATATTCTTCTTTGAAATCTATCAGTTTTTTAAGCATATCATCCCAGGATGAACGGCGTTTCAGAAACCATACAAAGCCAATATCATCCAACTGTTTTACTTGCTCAGGACTTATTGTATTGGAACTCTTGGCTCCAAATTTGAAGTTCCGGTAGGCATCCCTCTGATGATTTACCCTTGCAGAATAATTGTGAGATAACAACTCTTACAAAATGAAAAGAAAAAACATTCTTACCATTTACCAAGCTGGGACGAGGTCTGTGGCACAAGACAATCGCCATGCACTCCCTTATATTCTACCAATTCTTGAAATCTCTCTTCCCACGACACCTTTCCCGATGACTTACGTATAGACCATACAAAACCCAAATCCTCTAAAGCTTCAAAGCGTGCCACAGTGAGAGAATTCTTCTTATTCATTTGCATTTTCTTGTATTCACCACGGTGAAAACTAACCCAGTTTGACAACGATGTATTTTCTTCATAACCAGCAGGGACTAAGCAGTCCCCGTATTTTTCTTTGTAAGCAACGAGCTCGTTGAATTTTAAACTCCACTTTTCATCAGCTGACAGTTTTATATTTTCGGATACTTTTGCTCGTTCCCGACTTGAAGTTTTTGTTTGAGAATCACTTTTGATTTTTTTGTTTGGAACTGATCCGACGGCATTAGAAGGTATAATACGTTTCAAGTTTTCCGTAGTACGCGATGATGGTATATCTGTATCACGAGCTGTTATCTGAACGCATGAATTGACGTTTTTAGCGCCTGTTTGAATTTGGTTTTTGTAAGAGTTTGGATCTTTTCCTGAGTTAGCTTTCATCATTTCGTTGTTCCACATTTTAATACCGTTCCACAACTTCATGTTCGAATCAGAAGTTAATTGCTCGTCACAAAAAGACCGATCATTTGGTGTACGTGAGGTCCTGCGACGACCTGTTGCTTTGTTCGGCTTTGTACAAGTTAACAAATTTGAACTTCTTGACCCTAACCCTAACCCTGTTGTGTTACTTCGATATATCCAATCACTTAAACCCGTGCCTTGAGAAAAAGAATTTGTGCACGCCAGAGCCTGATTAGAAGGAGATATATTTGTGCTTATCAGACTTTCAATAGCAGCAGAAAACATACTAGAATTCAAGAAGCTAGCCGTCGAAGAGTATTCATGATCAAGTAGCGGGGCCAATTTTGTTTCAGTAGCGGAAATCTCCTCTGTAGCGCTTGCTTCACCTTCATGGCTCTTCTTTTCAGCGATAGAAGGGACGGCTTCTTGGTCGCTGGGCGCAGAGGGTGCAAAGGAGTAAAATTCTCTCAAAAATTCATCGTCGTAGTCGTCAAGGATGGTCGTATCTTTTATAGGCTCGGTCATCCTATCAATTTTGCACGATTGTGACAAACTTGGATAATAGGTTTTGAGATTATTTACAACGTTTCGAAGTGATTATAAAATGAATCAATTTATAAATTGCGTCTTAGTCACGTTAGCTTTTCAAAAAACAATTGGCAACGAAAGTTGAACGTTACTCTCCTAATTTTAAAAATTGTGCGAATCAGCGCTATTGGTCAATACTTCAACATTATATCCAGCTTTTCGCAAACAATGGAAAGTTAGGATTCTGAGTTCCACAAGTGCAGCCTTTTGAGAAAATTCTTTAAGCTTGATCGATTTATCTCCACAGGATACTACTTGAGCACAAAGCTGATGTAATACACGCGGATCCCAAAACTCATCGTCCGTGTGACTGTCACAACATCCTACATGTTCTTCAAACCACGTCTTACATCTGTCATCATTTTCTGATAATATGCGTACTCCCTTTCGAATCTCCGCATGAAGTGCTTTGACGCTGCATCCATCATGCTGAATGGAGGAATCACCAGTAGACGTACTTTTTCGATCGTATGATTTCGCTAAATTGCTCCAAAAGTTGGCATTTTCCCAACCAATCATTCCAAATTCCCCTACATTAGGTCCTTCCATTCTATGAACCAACGAATGTGCATAACTAGCCTCGTACTGCGCAGCACTATTCAAAACCACTGGACCATACCCCATAGACAGATCCTCGTCCCAAGTAAGAGGCAACACCAAATTATGACAATAGTCCGCCCCGACGGGTCCTGCTCCACTCCCCAAGTAAAGCAATGCGAGTGCTACCCGGCCGTAATCTTTCGAACTTTCTCCAACCCCTTCGAGGGAATGTAAATGTACCGGTACGGACTCTGGCCCATCTAGGATTGGAACTGCACCCAGACTTGAGATAGGTTGATAGGACAAGGGTTTAAGAGATGTGTGTTCTATCTTTGGCCATTGCATCGATTTGTACGCGGAAATGAAAACAGGTTGCAGCGGTAGGTGTGCAGACATCGAGGTGCTCGTTGCACATCCGGCATTCATATCGGTTGGAACAGCTGTTGGAACGATCATTGTTTTTGGTATGCGCCCATGAGCATGATACATGTATATGGAAAGACAAAGAAATCAGGGTTTGAGAGAGCGGGAGTGCAACGAAAGCTGTGACTTGTGAAAGATGTGCAAGTTTGCTTTGAAAAATGTGAAATACCGATATGAGATGTGAGCCCGTTCGCACGACAGGGTTCGGGCAAAGGGGTTCGCAATCGGCAATCCGTGATCCGTGGTCCGTGGATAGAATATTGACATATGAATATTATCTCATAATAAAAGTGATATGGAATTGTAAAAATCTCTTTCAAAAAGTATTCTTCACCAATATATTTACCATAGGGTAGAACTCTCTCCTTTTGATAGAAGTGTAATCACGGACAGTTGTACGTAAGAGGCAAGTGAAAAGCGCGACAAGTTTGTAGTTTTCCTCTCCTCATAAACATGTCATCCTTTGTAAGAGGAAAGAACAATCCGAAACGAAATGACTTCTCTCTTGTTCCATCGTCAACAGCTATCATTATCATTGATGTACAGGAAGAGTTTTCCTTAAAAAGTAGACATTATCTTGAATCTCTACCAAATGTGATTGACAACATAAATAGTATTAGTAACGCGGCAAGGTCAAGCAAGTCTGAAGTTGTCTTTACTTATATTGAGGCGCTTACTAGCGATGGACGGGACATCAGTATCGATTACAAGCTAAGTGGAGAAGCATTTAGTAGTATTCCTGGTCCAGGGAAGGCAAAACTGTTACCAGCGCTAACACGAACGCCAACAGATATCTACATCCCGAAAACAAGTTGCAGTGTATTTGTTAGTACAAATATAGATTACGTCCTAAGAAATCTAGGAATTGAGCAAGTTGTTATTACTGGACAGCTCACGGACCAATGCTGTGAGTCTGCTGTTAGAGATGCAGCAGATTTGGGATATTTAGTAACTGTCGCAGAAGATGCGTGCATTGCTTCGACTGCCGAAGCCCACAAGAAAGCTCTTTATTCTATGAAAGGATTCAGTCGCCTTTTAAGTGCTACTCATATTGTTAATGAATTTAAGAATGCAAAGAAAACTCCTACCAAAATTAAAGATGATAAGATCGAATGCTATGGAAAGCATTTGAATTACCAAGAACCCGAGAATGTAGTAGAGAATCATTGTGATTTACATGGTGTTACGCTTTCTTCTGAACAAGATCGTTTCCCGCCACCAATTGAAAACGGAGTTATTCTTTCCCTATATCGTGCCCTATTTTCTGCTGGTATCAAATCTATTCGTCTTATGGCTATTGACGTAAACGGCTCGATTAGAGCAAAGTCGGTTCCCTTGAAGCGGCTTTTGTTAGAGAAAGATAATCCAACTTTCATTAATGAAGTTGTCACAATAGCTGAAGTTAGCATTGGTGGTCTTCCAACCTACGCCGATGTTATAGTTTCTGCGACAGGTCTATCTGCAGCAAACGTCTTACCTCTTTCGATCGACTTCACAACCATGAAAATTCTCCCCTACTCCCCAACGACAGCATGCGCATTCGGATACTTATGTGAACAAAAAAGTGGTAGGCTCTCATCTCTATGTTCAAGAAGTTTTCTTCAGAGAATTATGAATGATGCGAAAAGCCAGCATGGCATCAATTTTAATGTTGGGGTAGAATTAGAGTTTTGCTTGTACAAAAGAGGTAGCAAAGAAGAAATGATCAGCAATTTGCAGAAGGACAACACTCTGAGAGCCTCTTCCGCTATACCAGTCGATTACTCTTTATTTGCTTCCTCGATTACATTGAATGAACAAGGCGACTTTTTAGATGACATTATTGATCAACTGGAAAATCAGGGAATTGAAATCGAACAATTTCATTCTGAAAGTGCTTCCGGCCAGCTTGAACTTGTTTTGACTTATACGCAAAATGCATTGCAATTGGCAGACCATGTGGTTTTGGCGAAAGAGGTAAGGCAAAGCAAGCGCGCTATATATTTCGAATTCTTAACTCATTATTAATTTTTCAGACCATTAATGCTTGTGCAAAAAAATACGGAATGCGAGCTTTATTTTTACCAAAAATTCAGAATGAGGAGGCAGGAAACGGACAGCATATCCACCTTTCATTTAGCGACATCGAACAAAAACCTGCTTCAAAAAATTCTTTTTCTACTGAAAACGGAATAAGCGCGCGAGGAAGATCGTTCATGGTAGGCGCAATGTTCGATTATTTATCATATACCCCGCATTTTTCACACTTGCCCTTAAAAATTGTTTAGGAGGGGATTTTACAGCACTTACCGGCATTGGTTGCTATCACAACACCTTCAAGGAATTCCTTCCTCCGCATTGGACCAGGTTGTTGGACAGGTAAGTTTTCTTGCCTTATTGGCTCTATTAAAATTGATCGATCTATCATTCAAATGTTGGAATCGCATGTTGTAGGGTCTTCTGTTAGGTGGGCCGTGGAAGACAAAGAGAGCCCGGTCAGAATATGCTTGTCTAAATCAGGTGCTGTTTCGAATGTCGAATTAAAGCTCTTTGATGCTTCAGCAAATATTCATATTGGACTTGCAGCTGTTTTGGCAGCAGGGCTCGACGGCATAAACAGAAATCTACATCTTCGTCCTCCCTCAGAACGTGGCAACGATCTTCCCAGAACCCTTAAAGAAAGCCTTGAATTCCTAAAACGGGATGACTTTCTTATGGCCGAGCTTGGTCCTGAGCTAAGCAAATCGTATCTTGGTTTGAAAGAAGCTGAAGAAAAGCACGATTCCTCAATGGCCTTATCAGATCAGACCAGTACTGCATGGTTGCAAGCATAAGATTTGGGGTAACATACATAACTTTAATCACGAGAATAATTGTAATATTTTGAAATTTGTAGTGTAATCATAGGCTTAAGCAATGATAGCACTCTATAGCAAAAGATACAAAGTTGATGATACCAAAGATTTGCTTTCATATAATACCTAACAACCAATGCCTCGGTTGATGACACAGGTACTCCAGTAGCTACAGTAATTGTGTCAAAAACATACATGTGGCTTCTTTAAAATGAGTATCGACCAATCCTCGTCGCACATCAACTTAGGTTTTCAAAAGCATTTAGAGTATCCAGAAAGTTAAAACTCCAACCGTCTATTGAGAGTTAATTACAAAATGAACCGCTGCCCAAATTTCCACTGGAAAAATAATGCAAATCCTAAGACTCTTTTCCAATACCTACAAGTAGCAGTTTTGCGAAAGCGTGGAGTCTCGATCAAACGCATTTACGTGGGGGCAAGATACTAAACCTATAGGAGATAATCACTAGCTAAGGACAATGCAAAGTTGGTAATGAGAGTCAAGACAAGATTGGCCAAGTCATAGCCTCCGTAACATTTGATTGTGATATGGACAAATAGATAGCTCAGCCTGTTGATTGAGGTGAAAGAGGATGTAGCAGATAAAGGTGACTGCCAGAGCTTACTGATATTTCAACATTCCTATCGAGTTCGCCTAGAAAAGTTCAGAATCAGCCAACCAGATATGTAAGACATCCTTTACACCTGCCTCAGGTTGTTAACTTGATCTTCGACGGTAAGTGCTTCACTTCTCCACCATCTTCGATACATGATCCCAACGATTCCATCCATACCTCCTTTCGGATTTTTGCTACACATTCACAAGAGGATAATATACTCAATTCTAGTCTCACGTACATGTGTTCCATCAACTGGATTGTAAATGTCACAGGCTGTTGTATATTCTGCCAACGTAGACTCACACCCATTCCTATGGTAAGAAACAATCTCTAGCCATCACCACACAGTAGACGAAACAGTATGCATCATTTGTTCTATGGACTCATCGAGGTAGCGGAGCACGGCTTCAGACTGCCATCCGCTAAGGAGGTAGAGAATAATGATATTGGGGGCAACATTTGCACATAGAAGGTCCATTGCGCTACCTTTACACACCTCTACAGCACCCTGCAAGACGATAAACGCAGAAGGGTCAGCACTTGCGCTGTGAGATTTTTAAGAAGATACTGTACATATGAAAATTTATGAGCCATGTCAAGTGTCAAGTGATCATGGACCAAGGGTGTACACCCTTGTCATGGACCCGTCCACTTGAGCGTTGAGCGGAACCTCTAGAAGAAGTCAAACCATTATCCGAACTTATACCGAACATCCAGTACTGCTGTACACACTCGTACTCGTACACTCGAACAACATCATCATCTTTTCTTTCACCTCCACCATACCATTCACATCTTCTACAATATCACATTCATAATTCAAAATACATTTGCTTCGTTCATGAACATTGTTTGCTCCTGGATCGTAAAGAAAGCTGTTCGATGCCATCTCTTTTATCGATGCGACTCAGTCCTCTGCTTTTAATGGGTGTTCCTTATTATTATTATTTGTTCGTTCTATTTTTGTTCCACACATCGCCAATAATATCAAGTTCATGTAATGCAATGATGATACCATCTACAGCGACCAAAATCGCATCAGTTACGTCCGCCTCGATGATATCGGAGGGTGTCTGGAGGAAGATGGCACAGGAGCATTCCAATCGGATTTATAAATTGCTCCAACCTGGTCTTATTGATAATGCTTGTACTAGTAATGATACCGGTAATAGAAGAACCCAAAGGAAAGATCGATGGAGCGCTATTGATTCTAATAATCCTGTATACAACTTTTTGGAGGAGTACTATGGAGTCAAAGGGGCTAAGGGAGTTCGGAGGTTAGGTCGATGGTCGCCGGGTTTGTCATTTTCGTCTGATGGAAGTGTACCAGTGCTAGCTGGGGCTCGAGATGATGACGTATGTGGTGGTTGCTTGCACATGCGAGGATTTGAATTTGTTTATGCCCAGCATGAGCAGTTTTTGAGTGAAGATAGCGATACTTCCATTGTTGGGGTTCGATACGACCCTCGTCAGTATTTCTCGCATCGGGTTGAAGAATCTTTAGATAATCGGACATCCAAAGCAATCCTTGCAAGCCCCTTCGTTTGGTATCGAAGGATTCTCACAACAACGCAAAACAATGATCCTGTCACACATTGTCATGGCTTACATGAGTGGGCAATGTTGTATAGACCAAATGGAGCGCCGCCTCCACCAAGTACCAAATACCAATCGCATCTTCCGTTGCGCGTTGATCAGATAAAAATCAACGCGGCCGTAGAACGACGTGGGGTCTCCTGTACACATGTAGATGCTCTACGTTTTTTTGCGAAGGACGCATTGCCATTGAATAGAGAGGGGGCTCTTCTAAGAGAAGATCAAATTCGTATGGAACAGCCAGCATGTGTTCATGCAAATATGGACTTGCTTAAGATCGCACTAAGATTGTCTCCATGGATTGATAGTCGTTTAATTGCCGATGCCTTGGAGGTTGCTATAGAAGCACGAAAGTTGGATATTGCTGCGAGCCCGTACGACGTCTCAGTGTATGGATTCCAGCCAATTAAAATTGAAAATAGCCAAGGAAGAGATGAGTACAGAGAGCGTCAACGTATTGTAATGAATAAGGCTGCTCCAGTTCGTCAAGAGCTTCTCAACGCTTACGATGAGTTTATAGACTATACCTTTGGAGAAGATGTAACGAATGACGCTGAAAATCAGCACTTGCCAACATCCAATTCATTCTCTAGGAGCAACTTTTAGCTTCTATTCTGTATTTTCCAAATACTTCCATACATTAATGCTAATCCTTACGAATCTAAATTAAGAACGACCTTCGACACCGAGATACACTGCAAGGATAATTTTTGATCCAATTAATTTTTGACAAGGTGATGAATATGAGAACACAATTAATGTTTGAAGTCATCCCAATGGAATTTTCAACTCAAATCAATATGTATATATGCATGTATATACCACATATATATTGTAGGTATATATATATATATATATCTATTTAATTATTAATATAATATATATACATATATATGCATTAAAATAATATATGTAGGGTCTCATGTATTTACTTCACGGTGCGCGTGAAAATGAATTGATTTAAATTTGCTAATTCCACCATCCACCATACCATACCTTCGACGTGGAAGGCTACAATATACTTGCTGATATAATAGCAGAGTATGTCATGTATAAAATGCGATCATTTCAACGTTTCAATTGACAGGTCTCCAACGAGCAGTGATGCAATTGTGATACAATTAGAAAGGATACAGTCATTGGGGTGAAAGCATTGCAGAGTGATATGAAAAATGAAAACTGCCATACGATACCGGGTCGGAAGAGGAGTAGTAGCAGTTGCTATATGATCGAAACATATAATACGCATCATCGTTTTCCCTGTTATTGAACCATGAGTTCCCATATTTTGAATGGTATCCTCTGGTATTTCCAGCGCATGCTGCCTGAGTTGCAGCTTCTTTTGTTCTTCTTATAAATTGTACCCGACGTATCAGTAGTTCAGTCTGAGTCCTTATCGCCATACAACCTAGCGTAACTTTGAACCTTCCCTTGAATAAAGCGTAAGCACTGTTGTGATCTGTAGAGCTTGCAGGAGTTATGTTTCCTGCTTCTTGTGAATCTGCAGTCACCTTCGCTAAGGAGCAGATTAATTGCTTGAATCCTTTGTTTACCTCACCAAAATGACCGACTACAAGCACATCAATTCCGTTCGTGCCGTAGGACTTATATGTACTGAGGAATGGATTAGAATTGTTACCAGCTGCAAATGTGACATCTAACTTCTTAGCTCGTTTCGTATAGCTAGCTTCAATCTCCGCAACTCTCTTCTCCACGGCTCTTCTATTGGGGTTACGGGCATTATACTTATTCATACGACTATCTACTCGCATCGTTTTCACCTCGAAAATTCGTCTTTGTAGTATTACTCGTCCAGACCTTTCTCAATGAGGATGGCCGTAAGTCATTATGTCGGGAATGATGAATTCTTTGATTGAATGTTGATCACAATACTCTTTCAGAATCTCTGCTGGGACTAGGCCATGAAACATGTTTTGCGGTTCGCAAATTGCCCATATTTTTGCTTTTTAAGCATATCAACGATAAGGCTTTGAATGCTTGCGTGCATGCGGTGGTAGTCACATCGCGTTCTTTATCATAATACAATGTGCATCGACCACTGTTGCATTATGCCCGACGAAATGGTGTCCATCCGCAAAGGGTTGAAGAATGTGACTTGGTAGACCTAGAATGCAGCGAACGGCTCCGATGAATATGTCGTTCTTAAGAATTTCGTCTCTGTTGGGTAGAGCACGTAGGCATTGAACACTGATCTCATCCATGTTATACCACGATAGGCGTTCCATGTTATGATGGAAGTTCCCGTCCTCGTTCTGGATGTAGATTCGATCTAGATTCTCTTTCGCTGCGTCCTCTAGGTCTTTCGACAGGTTCCGACCGTAAAGGTCCGAAAGCTTGCCGTGCCCGGTAGAACAGGTCACCTGCCACCCACATAGTATGGCGCTACGTACTTGCTGGCATCTTGAAGTACTCACCACCCGAGGGGTAGAGCTCGTGGGGGGGGGGGGGGGGGGGCGGGGACACTGAGGGCAG
>Ga0213867_1000933_pt1 | contig 13049 bp, 11 predicted proteins | sample PICome_12_FD_160120 | JGI IMG/M metagenome (GOLD analysis project Ga0213867, IMG submission 160120) | Coastal seawater microbial communities near Pivers Island, North Carolina, United States - PICO540 | ecosystem: Environmental > Aquatic > Marine > Coastal | place: USA: North Carolina... | reverse complement strand
GGAGATGTGTGTGTGAGTGGCCGTTGGCCGCTACATGTAAATTTGAACTTTTTTGAAAAATTTGAGTTCCCTCCAACGGGTGGTCAAGTTTTCCGTGAATCGGACCTCGTATGTCAGCGGAGAATAAAATTATCGGAGAACATAATCACGTGGGAACATACGGAAAATTCCGTGAGTTGACTTCAACACAATTTCAATGCGGAGGAAGCTGGAAGAGAAGATGAGCATCATTACGAAAGATATTCTGCTCACTCTTTGCAGCAAACCGTAGATAGGTTAACAAGTAATTCTATTTGCAGTAAACCGAAGCTCATCGATAGTTTTATGTTTTTATTCGTAATAGGATCAAAACCACGATTTATGTGCAGTAAATCTGGGTTGTGGAAATTCGAATTAATGCACTTGATACATGTAATAATGGGAACAGGAGCAGGAAGAAGGAACAAGGGAACGCGAAGGAACTGAGACGGAATCAGATGAACCGACGAGGCAAAAGGACAGATGCGGAGCAGAGGAAGGTACAAGTAAAGCGAAGTGTCCTTACAACGTTGGTAAAACGAGCTTGCTGCCGTTCGTGGGGACTCATAACCTGTTGGATGAATGCAGGTGATAGCATTAGGTGATAACATTATGATTTACTTTATTTATGTATTCCCTCCAGAAACACGCACGTATCTGGACGTACGTATTCACAAACGTTTGTGGCCAAAAATGTTTAGGTTACGGACGGATGGATATAATGGATACTTCGAATTATATATGAAGTCTTTCAAGGATTATGTTGGGATGAGTTCCCTGGCGGAGTTATATTTGCGAATTTCCGAACAAGATCGTGTTAGAAGCTAGGTACTCCCAGTTTTATTAATGTAAATTTCCTCTTATTTTAGATTGTGACTATTGACTTAAAGTATAATCAATCCCATTAAATAATCAATCCCACATTTGAATCCCATAAATGGTTCTAATCCATTGTTTTATTCACTTTGCTACTCCAACTATTCTTAAGAAGATTCATCTACAACTTTAAATGTTCTTGAATAATTGCTCTTGATTGTTCTAACCCTTCTCTCGATATTCTTGTTTCATCACCACTAACAGATCGATCATCAAGTGTGACACGTCGACGACGTTACGTGAATCATGATATCATGCTGAAGAATCAAGATTGATTATTCCCATTCTATTAAGAAAACAATGAACTAACACCCAAGTTATGCCATGCCGGTTATTATATTTAGTTCACTTTATTCTCAATTAGTACTATCAATCATTTAAGCAGCACGCGCACTCAACGAGCGGCAAAGGATAATAGTATTTATAAAACTATTCGTTCAGCTGTACCTGGTAGAGTGTTGAGAAATTAATCGAGTGGGGTACATCCGCAACAAGTGATCTTCTGACTCATTTGCAGAAGATAAACTTAAGATCAAGATATTTTTTTTCAAACTGTAGAACTTGTTACTTGTTAGGTATTATGCTTATTTTCTTCTCGCTACATTCATATAATTCTTCATGTCAACGAGGTTCTGAACTTTACGTTATTATCTAGCTACTTTAGTATAGCTTCTAGGGTTAGGGTTGCCTACTACAGATGAGTGGAAAAGACCGAAGTTTGGAGCGAACTTTGGTTGGTGATGTGTAATGTGATGCGTGATGTCAGATACATGTGTATGGATCCGTGGTCCGTGGATCTTCGCAATCATCGATAGTCGATAGCGATAGCCAACCATCAAGAACCAACTTCACAAGGACAAGGCCCAAGGCCCTCTTCCTTCTCTCCCTCTTCCATCTCTTTTCCTTCTCTCTCTCTGTCTCTCTCTCCCCCATTGGCAACAACATAGTGATCGGTCGAAAGTCAAAACAGTAAAAGAGTTGGAAAATAGGAAAATGCCGGAAAACATCACGTCAATATCAGCCACAATTGATGCGTTGATGCGTTTAGCGGAGACGCTAAAGGAATTAAATGAGAGAGGCAGCGATAAAGAATTAGTTAGTCCAATTAATTTTCCTTTATCAAATGTTAACGATCAAGAATCTTCTGTGGGCGAAATGAAAATACTTCCAATTTCGTTTTACAGAAGTATTCCTGACGAAGTTGCAAAAGCTTATAAATTGATGGAAGATGCAGCGGAATTGGTTTCAGCTTCAAGTACGAAATTTACTCTCGTTGAACGAATTAACGAAAACGATGGACATAAGCTTGTTGCAGAGATGCTCAGAGGGGCAGAGATCATTGCAACTGGTGCTCTAGTCATGCATTCATCCAATATGGGTCTTGGAAGAAGTGCGAGGTATTACGCGAAACATTCAAGTAGAGCAGTTGTCGCGTCGTTAATTTCTCTCTTTCAAAGCTTTGATGCTGGTACAGCACGAATACGTGATAGTTCTGTCGGGGCCCAAAAAACTGGCGTAGTTTGGCAATGTTGTGACAAGGTTATAAAGATTCCGAAAGGAAATCGGAATGCAATGCGACGTGATTTGTTTCAATGGATGAAGGATTGCAATGATACTTGGGAGGAATTTCGTGAAATGATTGATGCGCCAGCTGTGGACGCGGAAAATATAGAGGACATTAATTGGGACGAGTTTTGTGTTGGATCGGGTGAGCAATTTACAGAAACTGAGCTTAGAATATTACAGCCATGCGTTGCTTTAATCAAATGCTCCCGAGGTACCATTAGCGCTATTTTGAAGTCTTGCGATGATGTTGGTAAAAGTATGACATCAATTGAAGAAAAAAACGATGTACACTATCTTTGGATTTCTTCTTTACACGAATTAGCGAGAATAATAGGGGAGGGAGTGACGGAATTAGGAAGTATGCTATACCCACCTCTCGAGCTAGATGATGAAGGGCTTGTGGAGGAAATAAGCAGCCTATCGTGTGCCCTACAGAAAGCAAATCAAGCAATTCTTGAGATGTCGGAAGACGAAAGAGAAAATTGCATTATTTCCTCTGAAACATCATCATTTGCACGAAAATTGATAGTCGCGTCGGCAAAGCGATCTGTTGAGGCTTTGAAAGACATTTGATGACGAAAAAAATTCTTCATATTTCTTTTGAAGTATGTATCTGTTAGTGTTTCCAAAGATTGGTGAGATAGTTCTAAGCTCAAATTCGTTCTTTCTTCATGTGATAATTGGATGGCCATTCCGACGGAAAGTCTTCATCAGCGTAGTCGATACGGCGACCATAATAGTCAAATAAGACACGGAACTGGTGATGTGCTCGCTTTCCTCCGAAATGAACAGCATCCCAACACTGTCCGCTACAATAAGAGCGATGTTAGAAAGTGCACATCGTAAAATTACTGGTTTCACGAGTTTCTCACCAAAAATACTCAAGACAGTTGGCGCATTCCACATGCGCTTTAAAGTACTCGCAGTTAGAGCAAACAGGGGAGTCTTGTTCAAGAGCTTGTGCCATAGATATTGGTTTACTCCAACGGGTTTCTCCAGTGCATTGATTATAGAAAAAATGTTTTTCAGACCCCTCATCATAAAGCTCTTTCCATCCTTGTTTATATCTCTCTGAGTCCGAACGTATAGATAAAACGAGATTATGAGCCACTTTTGCTCTCCAAGCCGAACTAATTGTCGTCGCTGCCCAAATCTTCGTTTGCATTTCGAACCTCATTCGATCTAAGCGTTCTTGTGTTCGCCTTTTTGATTCTTTTCTGCCAAGTTGACCTCTCCACCACCGGCGTATTAAGATTGATTTGTCTTCCTTTCTTTCACGAAGGCATTTTTGTTGTTTTAAAAGTATTTGAGTTTGAAGAGTTGCAATACGACGACGCCAAAGGGACTGTAATAATATAATAAGATTTTCCTTTTTTCTCGTTAATACCAATATTACCATGGATGCCAAGCATTTTTTGGCGTTTGCAGCTCGGACAGCACTTTGAATCACAGTGGCTGCATTTTTACGGTTCCTTGAACCCTTGACTTTCTCTTCCAGTGTGCGGACGAATATGAAACGACGACAGGCACATGAAATTATTGATGCGGACTGAGTTCGAAGCTTCCTCATGGCGCATAACACTTCACTAACTTTATACGATTTGAAACATCGATATGCACTTTGAATCATCAATGCGTGAAAATTTAGTCTCTTTTCAAATAAGACGAATTCATATTTTAGTTTTCTTATCTGGCATTTGGCTAAGTATACTCTTATCATCTGTTGTATGATAATAGATGAACGCTCACGAATCAAAATGTCTCTTCGATATATTTGTAAGAGGCGCAAGAAGCGGGTGCTAGCCTTCCAAGTTCGAAATACACTCTGTATAGTGACAGCTGCACATGGCGCTTTAGAACTCCACCGTTCTATTCGAAGATTGGTCATCGATAATCTCGCAAATCTACAGCGGATAAAGCACTGGATACAAACCGCCATGCTCCATCTAATAGAGATATTTTCGAGCATCTTTTGCATTTTCGAACGCGACTTGGAATTTTTCAAATTATATTACGTTTATTTCAAGAATAATTTATCTTAATTAATTACGAATCTCACCAATATAGCACGCCATGCAGATTGTATTCGTACAACACTCATCTTATATATCCTTTTCGAACGCAGAATTTTGTACTTCTTTCGCGCATGGAAAAGCATACACAACGATTGGAGGAGTTCAGCTGCTTTCGAACGAGCCGCATACTTCGTAATATACTCTACATCAGATGCGCGTGCAAGTGGCCAAAAGCCAAAAAAAGAAGGATTTGCTTTGACAGTAGAATATTTGTATTGTTCTCGCACCGCTATCAACCCAGTTTTCGTGACACTTTTCATGAAGTAGAAATTGAAATATATGGTTTGTGTCATCAAGACAAGTTGATAAAATTTCTACAACATACCTTGTGGACTTCAAGGACAGCATTTTAATGGATGAAAGACCGTGCAGATTGCTCTTACCATCTGTAATCCATGTTAAGCCAGTATTAGAAACGAGCTTGCACCCAACCAGATAAAGCGAATGTAGACCAAAAATGAAATCTCCCTCACTAAGAGCCATCAATGAAGTATCATCGATAAGTATACAGTTGGTAAGATCTAGGCGCCGAAGAAAGCGACATTTTGAGATTGCCACTAATGATCTGCTTCCAATACAAGGTGACCCCGAAAGCATCACGTTTTGAAGCTTCTTCATACCCGAAGCTACGAGTTCAACCATTTTGTCTGTCACACAAAGACCGCAATGATTCAACGATATCGTCTCAATTTGAGAGCAGTTGGCGGCTACATGGGTCATTCCCTCCAACGTTATGTTTGTACAACCATTCAATATTAGTCTGCATAACATTTTCATTGTTGAAATTGATTTCAAAGTAAGTGAACTAACTCGAAAGCAACCTCCAAGATTTAAGTCTGCCAGACACAAGGTGCATTTAGATCTTGCCAGAGCTTGTAACCCTTCAAATCCAAACTCCCTTTCCTTTCCATCAGACAAAAGATAGAGGCCTGTCACTGTGGCTTCTTTTTGAGTGCACGCTACAATAAATTAGATATAGCTCAGTCTTCCTTACCATTTAACTTTTTCAGATTTGGACACCCGTCAGCGATATAGCGAATACCAACGTCAGTCACAAGCTTCAGCCTTGCCAAATTTATCTCTTCCAATTTTAGACACGCTTTGACCAGAACCAAGAAAATGAGTAAGGCGTGGAACCTTAAACGATATAAGCTAATGAAATAAATGCCATCATACCATTTCCTATGCTTCTTATACCAGCATTACTTATTTTTGTATTGTAAGATAAGTCCAATCTTACAAGATTTTTACATCCCTGTACAAGCCAACAAATACCCGTGTCAGTTATCATATCACAACCTCCAAGACATATTTCCAACAGATCCTGACAACGGTCTCCAAATGAAAGAAGCGCAACATCCGTGATATGAAACGTCATTGCCTTCCTTGATACATCGATGGAGGCTAGATGTGCACAATTATTTGATAGCTCAACCAAACAAACATCACTAATTAAGTTGCATTCCTTCACATTCAAATGAGACAGTTTTTTGCAATTTTTGGAAAGTACTTTCATTTCTTTGTCACTTATGTTTCCACAATACGAAACATCGAGCTTCTCCACCAATGTGCATCCTTCAAAGATCTGAAGTAGTGACTTAGAAGAAATTTGCGAGCAACCAGATATTTCCAGACTTTTTAAATCATGCAAATTAAATCCGATTGTTCCAAAACCGTTTCCGTCGATTCCCAAACAACCAGACAAGCTTAATATTTGTATCAGATTACATAAACTAACAAGACGATGCAAGCCAATGCCTGTTATTTGAAAGCAATTGGTCAAGTCGACCGAACGAAGCCCATCGCATCTGGAAAGATATTCCAACCCTTTATCAGATATCCTACTGCCTCCACTGATATTGATATGATTCAGACCGTAATTTATCTCATTACTTCCTACTCTCGATGGTAAGTTCTTCAAACTATCGTTATCTCTCACCCAATCTTTCTGAGCATCTGAAACTTGCTTTAGGCACTCATCTGTAGCCACAAGCGTCCATCTTTCCAAGTTTAGTACATTCCACTCCTCATTATCGAAACATGGAATACATTCAATTTTTGGATTTGCAAGAACTTCTGAGGGGACACTTCTTTGCGAACCGGTTTTTCCGAAAAAAGCTTTGCACGAATCAAAAAGCTTTTCATTGCATGTGGTCTTTAACTTTCGGTCTTTCGAAGTAACTCTGTCCGTCTTCTCACGTAAGCTTGCGCTCAAGTTGCTTTTGTTGAGCAATGCAGGCATCTATATGGACTATTTTCGCCATCATTGGTCCCACATATCGAATACAAAATAAAGCTTTCGGTTATCACTGAAAGATCGTTGAATCGTGCCCATTCTCACGACTCGGCATCAATATTTTGGCCATCAAAATATAGCGCAAGCAAAACATAGAGCACCTACGAGTATAAGAAAACGACTAAAAGAACGACAATAGCACGAAATAATAGTTCGAAAAAAAAATACGCTAGATAGGCGAAAAAACCGGTTGAAGCCTCAACTTAGTTGTGGGAATAGCGATTTATCTTAATACCTTCCTCTTTTCCTCCAATTTGAATCTATTTTTTATCATTATAATCCAACAACAATCATGTCCATTGTACAATGTTGTAGATTTAAAACATAAGATACTTCGACAGGGAACAAATTAAATCAAAACACCATCGAGTCAAAAACATATGATTACTTCACTGTACCTGTCGAGTAGATCTATATGTGTAAAGCGTAACATTGACCACATATCAAATAACGCTGGTCCTTAGAAAATTGTTCCATACACTCGCAGAAGTCCTCACTCAATTCATAATTAAGTTGAAGAAGGGAACACATTGTTATTGATTCCCTGGGCATTACTACGATCAGCTACATCGAAGCACAGTGTCTCGAACAAAGTCCGACAAATTTTACAGCCTAATGTCTACAGAGATAGTAACATCTTCACTTGCTCTGGATTGTGACCAATAAATGAAATATCTCCATAGCCTTTCTCATCTTCTAGCACTTTGGTGTAAATGGCCTTGTAAAAGTTAGCCACTCCAACTACTGCCCTCGTTCTAGCCGCATGTCTCTTCTTCTGGTCTTTTATGTCATCAAAACTAGGTAAGGGCGGTGCGTAGAGCGAGGCATAAAATATCTTGAAACCTTCTTTTAATGTTTCAAGGTCAAGTCCAGGATACGATGAAATGGAGCTTGTAAGCTCAGAACTTTCGAATTTCTGAAACGATGATGCGATATATCCTAGCCCGCATTCGTCCAAACACTTTTGAGTTTCTTGTTCGACAAGTCTATCGACAATTTGTGATTCTATAGTACCGATCGAGTCTAACCATCTCTGCGACTGTGCTGAAGTCAAGCCCGACGAGCGAGAGAATAATATTGTGGACAATAACATCTCCACTCCCTCCAAAGTGTCGCAAGACTGAACAACAGTTTCAAAAACCGTTTCGAAAAGACTTCGAAGAGAAAAAACGTCAATGATGTCATTTCCATCGGATGAGTCAACATCAAATCCTGGGGAATTATTTCTCACTTCCACAATAGACTTTATAAGTGACGTTACAAGTTCTATTCTGTTTCTTTCCTCGTTATCAACAAACACATCGACCAAGGCTGTGTATACCTTAGTTGAAGCTGTAAAAGCTTTTGCTGTTTCCCTCAAGCATTCAACTAATACGTCAACCAAAACACACTTTTCATCAGAATATGAATCTTCATTTGTTAGTTTTTTGACGACTTTTAATGTAGCGGAATGATAAAATATAAGAAGTCCAGCAATCGAGTATAATTCAGAAATGTTTTTTCTTAAGATTTCTTCCTCGTCCGCGTCCTTAAGGTCGTCATCGTCAACTCTTCTCGCTAGCGATGCGACCACTTGCGTTATTCGAGCTTTCAGTGGCCGCGATACCCCACTCAAAGCATGTGAAAGCAAGTTAGATGCACTCATGGATTTTGTAACTGCAAGTTCATCGTCGTTGTCATCAAACAAATCACCAGGTTCCTTTTTTCCAACAACACTTGAAGATATTTCACATTCTAGAGATAAGGCTCGATGAACATGCGCCAGCATGTCCCCAACATAATTTTGAGGATCGTGAGCCTTCATTTCAATTGGAGGCATACCGTTATAACCCCTCGTCAAAGCAAGCAGAAATCTACGGGTTACTTCTGAACGGCGTAAGGTACTTATCAATTCCAATGTATGACTGTGAAACGATGGAGTATGCTTCAAGGTATTCAGGGCACGTAATACACAAGGATGGGATAACGCTTCATCGAGACGGTCGTCATCCAATTCCATTCCTTGCTGCGAAATATGTCCATATGATACGTCGTCCAGTCCAAGATATGACTGCATCGAAGAAGAAGGAAAAGAAGAAGCAAAAATCAAAACAGATATTCTTTTTCAATTATTCGTAGCATTTATACCATGTTCTGCTTACCTGAATCCATTGATAAATCTTTTCATAAGCTTTCTCTTGCCGCGAGCCTAGCGACTCCATCATTTTTATTGCACTCGTCGTACCGACCCCGGTTCCACTCTTGAATTCATGGGAAAGCTCTAATCGAACTTTATTTATCCTATCCAATGCGTCTAGGAATTCATTAATCTTTGATGAAGAATCATCGTCGGGTGCATCGCGTCGCAACCCTTCATCCCGCTTTCCCTCTTCAGCAAGAACGTCAGAAGACAACGATAAGAAATCAAACGATTCCAGTAGCGCAGCATCTTCTGGTCCTATCTCAAACCTTTCTAAGAATGCCGACACTGTACTTGCGCGTTCCTTCGCCTCGGTATATGCCTGAAAAACTCCATCAATCTCTCCTACCACCTCTCGTTCCGACGGTCCGGCCAACGCCAAAGTACTATCTTCACCAGTATGACTACTCAAAGCATGCACAGCCCTACTCACATCCTCCACCTGTTCCCTCAATCTACTCGCTCCACCAACGAGCACCCTCAACTGCTCCTCAAATTCCTTAGCTTGTAGCAACGCATCATACTCGATAGCACCTCGCACTGCTTTCGCATCAATCGACGAAAGCAGCCGATTTGCTGGTACTCCTCCTCCCTTACCAGCATTTTGATCCTGTTCTTGCTGTTGCACGACTAGACTGCTGGATAGTGCTGCAAGTGCATTCATCATTTGTGCCGTATCGATGCGTAGGCTTAACGATTTGGATACCTTCTCGCTTAGGATTTCATTCTTGTTCGATGCATTATTGGTCGCGTTCATGGTTTTCATATATCTTTTATTTTGATACGCCGTGTTTACGTTTCTAATCTTACAAACTACAATGTGAATATCTTACGGAGGGTATTGTATTTTTTCAAAACAATGTTGATAGTGTACGAGTATAGGTTGAGATAAAGAGATAGAGAGATACTAGAGAGGTTGTGTCTGTGTCGGATTTTTGGTACGGCCTCTGTACCGCGTGTCATACTCATACGTTTCTAGAATGGCTCCATTTACGTTATTAGACATGTACGAAAATACCAAAACATGAATTAATACTGGTACACATTTTCATCTTATATTATGTATTGGTCATCATAAAATGAATGCATTAGGTATGATACTGAACGCGGAGAGAGAACTAGATTTAGCGAGGGCTGTGGAAAGATAGATATGAAGCGTCAATCAATTGCTTGTTCATTATTTATACTGCCCTACACGTCTGATGGTCTGGTGTAGATTCAGAGTGCAGAGAAGACTGAGTAAGGATTCTTTCAAACATCTAATCTGGTATGGAAGGAATGTGCAGCAATATGATTCTAGTATTACAATAAAGTACCATCAATAACAAGATATTACATTGTGTATTCAGATTTGTGTATTCAGATTCGGCGAAAATGATGTCAATGCTCGTCAAAATAAAGCGTATCTTTCCATACTCATGTCATCTTTACTACGATGTAGCACTCGTACGAACTCGCTTTTGACTACCAGTACTATTGTCACCTTTACGTTTGCAAGATTTCAACTTTGCGAGTTCATCCTTCACTTTTTCAAAACCCTTGATTGGATGTCTACTCTCTCGTACTGACTCTATAATTTGCTCACTTATACCTTCGAAAATCTAACTAAGTATACATCATGACTTCTATGTGAAATATAAAATAAAAACATACCAATAAGAACTTCGAGCGGTAGTTCCAGTAACGTCAACCAGGTTTCCTCTTCTTTCGTAGGTTTAATACCTGCAACCACACTAGCAAGATATACGCACGTTCCACCAATATCTTTCGATGAATACTGTAGGCACAAAGTAGTACACATGCTATCTTTCACAAAACTTAGCGCCTTTTGCATTAAGTCATCGTATATTTTCGAACGTTTCTTCCCTGCTCTTAATGCTTCTGGTTTGTATTCAATTTTCTGAGCCTTTGTCAGCAACGGCACACTACTAATTACAAACTTATCCGGGTGTTCTATACAGAGATCAAAACTAATAGTATGCAGGACAACTCTTTCAAGAAGGAGAACGCTTTCCTTCAAGACAATGTACTCATGACTTTTAATATCCATCAGCGCTGCAGTTGGGTTTTTCAAACGATTGCATTCTAAACACGTACGCATATTCCAACAGTTAGATCTATTCTGTTCGCAAGAAAAGGGTCGAATACACCATACCTTGAATGACATGCGAAATCTTTCTTGGCACTTCCTCAGACTTCGCGGCCAATAAAATGCACGCGACAGCAACCTCAAACCGATTATGGTCACTAAATTTGTGTGCGCTAAAAAATCTATGAAAGAATACCATGGCCGTCGCGGAAGCTACCCTGCCTAGGCTCAGCACTCGACCGGCCTCTGAAATAAATCGGCAAGTCTTTCTACGCAACCCACGCTCTTCCGCTTCAGTTGTCGGTACCTTGGATGGAGGTTCAGAAGACTGCATGCTGGTTCCGTCGATGATGATGTCTTTGTTACAGGCGGAATGTGGGTGGTCGAGTTGCTGGGTTGTAGGAATGGAGCAGCTTACATACGACAACGTACAATTCATGATTTAGCTAACTCCACCTCTGCAGTCTGCAGAGCTGTCTGCAGTGCAGACGCGAGGAAATCCCTGCTTCCATGTGTGATAAAATAGAAGGTTTTCAATTTCCTATCGATTTTTCATCCTCAGCACGTTCCATCTGCAAAAGCGCAGCATAGAAACTAAGCGTAATGAGTGTGAAATGTATTCTTCTCGTACTGACATCGGTTTCTAGAATCGTATGCAGGTGCCGGCACATTGATTTGAAACGAGAATTGGATATTAGATCTATACCTAACGCATTACTGTTATTAGAAAAACGTTACCTCTATATTAAAGCTTTTCGTAAACATAGCCTGTGTTCAATACCAAATCACCAGAAGGGTCGTCAACAGTGGTTACAAGGCTGTAACCAGAGCCGAGGCGAAGATCTATTGTCATAATCTTCGCTCCAGATGGCAATGTGGAGAGAGCAGCTCCTACTTCGGCGGCATTTAAGTATTTGCCATCGACAAATGCCATCTGAAAACCTGATAAATCCTCATCCCCAAAATCAGCAGCTTTAAACTCAACTGACGCCTTACGGCCTCTGACCTTTCCAACAAATCCTTTGCTGCTCCTTGCCAACGTATCAAGAAATTCAATACCTACAACCTTTGAAAAAGAAGGGTAAATGGTGGCTGCACCAATAGTCGAACGTCCAGTACCTGATCCTAAATCCACAAGTTTATAACCTGGCTGGGGATCGGCAGCGCGAAGAAGACAAGCAATAAATCCAAGATTAGCTTCACTATATCGTAGACTCTTGTCCTTCATCTCCCGGAGATTTGATACAGTAGATTGATATTTTTCTTTTGCTTCCTCAGCTTGACGTTTGCGATTAACGAATCCTTTCGTTCCCTGCTCAGTTAGTTCTTTCTCCCAAGCTTTGTTGTCATATCCATTTTCAACTCGTGCGATTGCATCCTCTTCCTCTTCAGTTAACGCAAAAGTAACAGATCCAACTTTAGGTATCAAGGCAGCCTAAGAGGAAGAAAGAAAAATTGTTAATAAACTTAATCAATAAAAATCATTGGTTTCTTCCAGGAATTTCTACTACCGAGAACTCACAAATCCGATGCCAAGTGCTACAACGGATACTCCGATAGCACCGAGAACAGCACCATTGATCCCCTTCAATTGATCACCAACTGGATCGTCCGAATAGGAAAGTAAAGTTACTGCGCTATTCAGCGAGTGTCCCATCTGTTGGGAGAGCACATCCGTCGAGGAAGTTAACAAATCCACTGCATGAAGATTACTCGAAAACGAAGGCTTCTTCGATACCGATACAGAGGAAGATGAGGGGGCGAAAGCGTGACTTTCCTCCAGAAACAAATTGATTGCCAATGCTGCAATTAGGAACTTCATCGTATAGTTCTCCCCTAGGTTGTGTCTCTGACGGATATTTGTAAATTGCAGCGTAGTTGGTGTTAGTCTTTGATTCCACATTCCACGATTTATTATTTTTGTTAGGTCAACTCAGTAAACAGCTCAGA
>Ga0213867_1000932_pt1 | contig 13054 bp, 6 predicted proteins | sample PICome_12_FD_160120 | JGI IMG/M metagenome (GOLD analysis project Ga0213867, IMG submission 160120) | Coastal seawater microbial communities near Pivers Island, North Carolina, United States - PICO540 | ecosystem: Environmental > Aquatic > Marine > Coastal | place: USA: North Carolina | collected... | reverse complement strand
AGCACTGGGCACCATGCCCTCCCCGAAAGCTCGAATGCTGAGGACTGTGGTGACTTGCGGACTCCACCCCCCTGTATATACAGGAGAGGCCTCCGTAGGCTCCGACCCGTCTGTGGTGTACCGGAGCGTCATGGGAGGCAAGTCTTGGCCAGGCAACCCCACGGGTGTGCCCATAGTGGCGGTCACGAGCGTTGACGAGAACGGCCCTGATGCGGGCTGCACGACAGGCGGGGGCGCAATGAAGGACAAACAGGCCTCAGGATTGACATCGCCAGGGGTCTGCTGTTCGTAGAAACACCAATCTGTGGCGCCTTCAGCGCGTCCCATGGAGACACCGTTGCGCAATTCATGTGGCAAGGTGGCCAGGTCGAGCAATGTGCCTTCTGCATCGGAAAGGATCACCGGCTCTCCAGGCTTCAGCTTGAAATTGGTGTGGAACTCTGAAGGAGCAGGCACCCACCAATCCGGTAAAGGCTGAAAAGGGACGGGGGTAGGGCCCGATCTGGCCAGCCCCATGAACGGCCGAGCAGTGAGATCAGACGAGTTGGCGCCGTAGTTGTGTACCTGCACTGCCAGCACGTTTTCACCCTCCAGGAGCCACTCCCTGGGATCGAAAGCCACCGATTCAGGTGTTCCCCCTGTGTACAGCACCGCTTCATGCAGGCCAGAGGAAAGGGTGTTGTGGGCCACAGAGGCATCCGCCATGGAGGCGGAGCGGGCCACTTCCCGCCCATTGATGAAGGCCACATACCCATCGTCATAGTCCACCGCCAAGAGCCCGTGGATCAGTTCGTCGACATTGGCCACCTGGAAACTGCGCCTCATGAAGACCACATTGGCATTGACCTGGACAGCGTCATCACCATCGCCGTATCCCAAACTTCCTTGACCTTCTGGCCACCCAGCATCGTCAAACTCCAGGGTACGCCAATCCTCACTGAGCGCCTGAGAGGGGGCCAAATAGCGCCACATGTCTTGGTCATCTGCTGGACATTCCCAATGGTGAATGTCCCCGACATCACGGCCTGAACACCACACAAGCAAACGCTCATCTGGCGCCAAGGTCACGGCGGGAAGCCTCCATTTGTCCCACGCATCGGCATCGTCTGAAAGCCGCATCCCCTGCAAAGACACGGGGGCTTCACCCGCATTCACCAGCTCGATCCAATCCTCCCCACGGCCTAAGCCATCGGCGAGGTCTCCAAAAGGATCCACCTCACCGATTAAAACCTGCGCCTGTACCGGAACAACCGATGAGGCGAACAACATGGCTACAGCCAAATTAAAACTGCTCATCTTTTTTATACAGACGTACCTCATTTCTCGAAAATACGGTGAAGACCGTCTGAAGTGGCACCCCAAGTCCTTGGCTTATTCCATCGATTTAGGCTTTTCTCGTCTTTTGTGTCGCAACACGCCTTTCTACACTTAGCTTCGCGGCTCATTTTTAAGTTTTACCCCATGCAGGGAACAGTTAAATTCTTCAACGACGACAAGGGCTACGGCTTCATCACTCCCGATGACGGGTCCAAGGATGTCTTCGTTCACATCAAAGCAGTCACTGGCGACATCGCCGATGGCTCTTCTGTCAGTTTTGACATCAAAGAGGGTCCTAAGGGCCTCAATGCCGTCAACGTTCAGGTCCTCTGAGTCCTCTTCGTCCCTGCGTACAACGCAATTGAACTGCCCACTCCGGTGGGATCACGATACCGAAAAAGGCTGGCTCACGCCGGCCTTTTTTATTTGACAGGCTACCCCAGCTGGCTTATGTTGTAGCATGTCCCTGATGCGCTGGCTGACCCTATACCTGTTGTGGAACATCACCGCGTGCGTCATTTTCATCGCCCCGCATGAAATCATGCTCGCCGAACAAGTGGCTGGCTTCGTTCTCCCGCTGTTCTTCATGGCCATTGCTGGATATTGCCTGCTGTATCGTGCGTTGGGACAGAACACAGTCAGGCGGAACGGAATCCTCGTCCGCTGGACCCAGGGGTTCCACCTCCTCTTTTGGGCCGAGACCATCATGGAATCCGTCGTCTTCACCGTGCTGAATTTTCACGACACCGAAGCCAACGACCCCTATTTCATCGCTTTTTGGGCACTGGTTCTCCTGTGGACCGCAGGCGGATGGCCATGGCTTTCCCGCCAAAAGGGCACCAAACCTGACCGGTAAGATTTTTCCTACACGCAGTGCAACCGCTGTATTTGCTGCTACTTCGTGTCCATTGAACACCCCTTGTGTCAACAAGATTATCTTTTTCAGTGTAATAGAGCCCGTGTACTTGAGACATTGGTCGAAATCAATTCAACACATGAAAAGAATTTTGACCCTTTTCCTCGCAACGGGACTCGTTGCCTCTTCTTACGCGCAGGACGACGCCTCACAGCCCCAAGGCTCTTGGTACCTCGGAACTGGTGATGCCACCACCCTGCTCAATATCTTCTCTACGGGCGTGGCCATCGCACCTACCGTTGGTTATGCCGTTGCAGATGACATCGTGATCCAAGGCTCCATGAGCGGACCTACCGATGCATTGAACATGAACCTCGGTGCGGCCTACTTCATGGGTGATACTTGGTTCGGCCTTCAAGCCTCTGATGTGACGGGTGACATGGACCTCGGCGTTGGTGTAGGAAAATACATCGACTTCAAAGACGTCCTGTTTTTGACCCCCAACCTCCAGTACAACTTCGGTTTGCCTGACGGCAGCACTGATTTCGTGAACGTGGGTATCGGCTTCGGTACCCGCTTCTGATTGCCAATTCATACCATTAAAAAAGGCGGGCTCTGGCCCGCCTTTTTCTTGCCTCAATATTGGAGGTCACATGTCGTTTAGGGCCTGCATCGCCGCAGTCACGTCGCCATAAATTTGGGTCAGCCAAATTTTGCCGGCCGCATCGAATTCCCAGCTTTCGTAGTAAGAAATGGTCACCGCCTTGCGCTCCGTAGAATCCGTTGCCGGAATCACCGCCTCCCAGTCGAAATAAACGCGCACTGACCCGTCGGGCTCCTTGGTTTCGGCATTGACACCCGGCAACAACTGCAGATTATCGGTCACAAGGTCAAAGTCGTATTTGGCGAAAGCCACTTCCCATCCTTTCACCTTGTCTTCGAGGGAGGATGGCTCTGCTGCCCCAAATGCTGTGGGACTCCAACTGGCCGTATCGGCAAAGTGCGCACGGACGGCCTCAATGTCTTCGTTGTCGAAGTCCCGGATCAGGGCCAAGGCGGTCTCGGAGTTTTTCGCGAAGAGGGCGTCCGCTTGAGGGGACCCGCCTTCGGCGGGCGGTGTGCAAGCCACCAGCATGAATCGGTGGGGCTTGGACACATACCAGTCCTGATCTGACATTGAAGGGATGCAGCATTTGTCCTCGCCAGAAAACGAGAACAGTGGACACCGCCCACCTCAAGGCCCGTGTGTTACTTCTTCTTGCGGCGGTTGTAGATGACGAGAATGGGCAACACCAGCGCCATGACCGCGAAAATCATCATTGAATTCATGGCGACAATGTCGCCCTCAACCTTGGGTCAACAAGCCAAAAGAAATCCGCAAACGGCCGTTGACAGCGCGGGAATAGCTACCCCCCCTCCAACTTCACAGACGTTTCAAACACGCCGACGGTTCGCATGCAGTGCCCTCCCTGGTCTTCTTCGTATTTTCCTGAACGCATGAAGAGAAGCGCAATATCGCGGTGCGTCCTATGGGCCGCCCTCCTTTTGACGTTCAGCACGAGTGCGGTTTCCGCTCAGCTCACGGATGACCAGTTGATGGACAGCCTCCAGGTGGATGCTTTGAAATACTTCTGGGACTATGCCCACCCCACCTCGAAGCTGTCACGAGAGCGGATCCACGTCAATGACCTGGCTTTTGACGAAAACACCATCGCCATGGGCGGCTCAGGCTTTGGCTTTTTGAATGTGATCGTGGGTATAGAAAATGGGTATATCCCTGCATCGGAGGGGGTGTCCCACCTGAATACTGCCTTGGATTTCCTGTGGGATGCGGACCGTTTTCACGGCGCTTGGCCGCATTGGATCAATGGAAATACCGGAGCGGTCATTCCGTTTAGCCCCTTGGACGATGGCGGGGACTTGGTCGAAACGGCCTTGATGTGTCAAGCCCTCATTTGCGTGAGGGAATACTTCAAGGACGGCAACCCCACAGAACAAATCGTGGCGCAAAAGGCTGATGTGCTGTGGAAAGGTGTGGAATGGGACTGGTACACCCAAAATGAGAACGTGCTGTATTGGCACTGGTCACCCATTCACGATTGGCAGATGAATTTCCAGATCAGGGGATACAATGAAGCCCTGATCACCTATTTGCTCGCTGCCGCTTCGCCCACTTACCCCATCTCCAGCGCCGCGTACCACGAAGGATGGGCCAGGGACGGAGACATCGTTTCCTCTTCCAGCCAGTACGGCCTCCCTGTCATCTTGAGCCACAATGGTGCCCCCGGGACTGTAGGCCCCTTGTTTTGGGCGCACTACTCGTACTTGGGCCTCGACCCACATGGCCTATCCGACGCCTACGCCAACTATTGGGAAGTGGTCACCCACCATACGGACATCGTCTTTGAGCATTGCGTCGAAAACCCCAACGGGTTCGCTGGATACGGGGACGATTGTTGGGGATTGACGGCGAGTTACACCCGGAATCCTAATGGCACCACCGGATACGCCGCTCACCAACCGAACTACGACAACGGCGTCATCACGCCCACCGCTGCCCTGTCTTCCATGGCATACTCCCCCACCGCATCTATGGACTTCCTGCGCTATCTGTACGAAGACACAGCGGGAGAATACCTGGGCGAACTCGGACCTTTTGACGCCATCTCCCCCCATTACGATTGGAAAACCGAGCGCTACCTCGCCATAGACCAGGGGACCATTGGGCCCATGCTCGAAAACCACAAAACCCAATTGTTCTGGAACCTGTTCATGGGCGCTCCCGAGATCAAGCAAGGCCTGCTGGACTTGGGTTTTGCCTCTACAGCGTACGACCTCAGCAGCAGCTGCGACGCCGATTGTCCCGGCCCTACCTATTGCGGCACCGGCACCCATTGGGATCCGATGACTGCCTCCTGCGTGGTAAGCCATCCTGCGGATGTCAACTTCGATTCTTGCGTAGCCGTGAGTGACGTGCTCCTCGTGCTGTCCATGTTCGGACAGTGCTTCGACTGACCGCTGGAAAGCCCTGGAAAGCAAACGACCTCCAGGAGGAGATCTTTTGTGTTGGGATAGCAGGAATCGAACCTACGGCTTCCTGCTCCCAAAGCAGTCGCACCGCCCCGCAGCACACTCCGAACTCCAGTAGAACGCCCGGTAGCCGGATGAGGAAAAATGGCACGCCGTTGCAACGAATTCTTGCCAAAACGCACTTTTTTCCAATCAATCGCAGGGGATGCCCATCAGTTTCAAGCGGCGTCAAAAACAGCTAAGAAAGCGAAATTGTTCGCTAAAGACCCCGCATATATAGCTCTAATCGTTGATAATTTATTCTTAAAAATTGTCAGACTTGTACCACTACCTTGTAAGAGTATTCTCACAAATACTTAACCAAACCAATTGTGATCTCAGCGAAGAATGTTCTTTCTGCATTCTGCCTGGTCATGGTCATCGCGAACGTGGCCCGGACTCAGGAGGCGCCATCATGCCCCTCCGTCGAGACCATTGGTTACGCTGGAACAGAGTGCAGCGGCTTATTGATTGCCCAAACTTTCGAGTCAGAACTAACAGGGTGGATCCAGTCTATTTCTGTGTCCCGATGCACCGCATCTGAAACGGTTCTGTCAATTCGTGAATTGGCACCGAACGCTTCCAACATCCTGCAGGGCACCACCATCTACACTTCAGATTTACATCCTGCTGTAGATCCACTTGCGATGTGCTCATCGGAAGACGCAGACTACTCCAATTACTCCAACCTGACACTGAATGTCACCGAGGACTCCGTAGCTCTGAGCCCTGGCATTACTTATGTTCTGGTTTTCGATGTCGGTTTCGGAGCTGGCAGTTGCCCCGATGACCCATACTCTGCCGGTATCTCACTCGGTGAATTCGGCCCACAATTCGATACAGACCTCATCTTTTCCATTGCGGTATGTGAAGCTGAGGAAGACGAAATCGTATTTGGCTGCAACATCAATTCTCCCGAAGTCTGCAACTACAACCCGCTCGCCAATGCCAATGACGGCAGCTGCATTCTGAAAGACTGTATGGGCGTATGCGGGGGCAGCGCGCACATTGTTCCCGACTGCGGCTGTGTGGATGGAACTTCTCCCTTGCAAGCAAGCGATTGCTATGGATGCACGAATCCAAGTGCTTGCAATTACATGCCGATCGCCTTGGATGACGGATTGTTCATCCCACCATTCGATGATGGCTCTTGTGCAGATTTAGATTGCAACGGCGACTGTGCAGGTTTAGCAGAACTCACCGCATGTGGCTGCATCGGGGGCAATTCGGGCATCAATGGACAATGCATCGATGGCTGCCTCACCGATGACTTTGGCCCTGCACCGGGGTCCTGCGCACCATACTTCATGGTAGGCCAATTGCTGCAGCCCCAAACCTCGGGTATCCTGAGAAGGGTGGGCATCGATGTCTGTTGTGCAACCAATGCCCAATTCATCATCCGGGAGGCCCCGGCGAATTTGGACTGTGAGACGGGAACCTCTTGGTCAGAAGGCGACACACTGTATGTCTCTGCGGAGTTGCCTGCCATCTGTTCCGGATTCACCAATTGCATCACCCCATCAGGCAACGCCACGCGATACTGGAACATCGATGATTTTCCCATTGAAGGGGGGCAGCAATACGTATTTGAACTCATACAAGGTGTAGCCGGCTCCCGATGTGAGGACAGCGAATTCCTGTTGCAGGCCTTCGACATCTATAACGAAGCCTACGCCACATCTATGGGCATCAACCTCAACATTTGCACAGATGGGGTGGGCTGCACAGATCCAGAAGCTTCAAACTTCGATGCCACTGCCACAGTCCCTTTAAACAGTGCGTGCATCTACCCGGACTGTGCGGACATCATCGGAGGGCCACATGTCATCCTGCCGGGTTGCGGCTGCACCGACGTGTCGGATGAAGCGGGCGCTGTCCGTTGCATTGATGACACCCCTGCTGAAGTGGCCTACTCTGATGGTCCCGCATGTGAATTCCTTCTAAAAGGACAGACTTGGATTGCTCCCGTGACAGGACACCTCAGAAGCTTTCAAGTACACGCAGATTCAACGGCCGATTTCACTTTGACCCTCACCGTCGGCAGTGGACCTCTGGCTGGAACAACGCTGGCCCATCTGGTGCATACCGGCGCACCAGCCGGTCAACCCTGCGCCGAAACAGATGCAGGGTGGATCACTTTTGAGGCAGACAGCATACCCCTTGAGGCCGGCATAGAGTATGTCATCACCTCCTCTATCACCAACCTCTACAGCAACTGCTCAGACGACTATGAATTCGGTCATGGAATCCAAGAGAATGGAGCCTCTGCACAGGACATTCGTTTCCGGGCAGGAATTCTCGAGGACCCCACCATCATCTGGGGATGTCAAGACCAATCCAAGTGCAATTATTTGTCGTCGGCGACCCACGACTCCGGACTCTGCTACGACTACGATTGTCTCGGACAATGCCCCGACGTTCAAGATTACGAGCCCGCCACATATGTGGAACTGTGCGGGTGCGTCGGCGGACCGGATTCATTGAAAATCATTGATGAGGCAAATTGCTTTGGCTGCACAGACCCGAGTGCTTGCAACTACGGCGCTCAGTTCATTTCAGACGATGGAAGCTGCAACCCCCGAGACTGCAATGGAGACTGCCTCGAATCCAATCCTGAGCTTTCTGGTCTTGCCCACTACAACCCCGCCTGCGGCTGTGTCGGAGGCAACGTTGTTGATGGAGACGGAAATCCTGTGACCGGCCTGACGTGCAGTGATCGATGCCAAGGCAATGCCATCTCCTCCAACCTCGCTTCAGGCTTGAGCTGGTCCACCTACCTCTCCAATGGCGGCATTCAATCCCTGACCATTGACACGACCACCTTCGTGACCGGCATAGAGCTCTATCAGATTACGCCTCCGACCAATATTGATGACACGCCTTTTAGCATCGAGGTTGCCGTGGGCACTTCAGGAGACTGGAGTTCTGCAACCGCAATAGAAGTGATCACCTGTGCGGCATACGCCACGGTAGATGTCTTTCCAGGATATTCATCCTACTCATTGTATTTCCCGCTGGAGTCCGTTGTCGAAATCACACCTGAGACGCACCTCTTCTTCAAGCTTGGCAACGGCAATTGGTCTTGTCCCATCACCTCTTCTGATGCCATTGCCACAGGGGTGGCCTATCAAAACGAGACTTCCTCGGCCCTCCAGGAAGACATGTTCCTCTCCATTTATGGATGCAGTGATCTGTACGGGTGCACCGACCCTTCGGCCTGCAACTTTGACGATTGGGCGACCCAGCCCATCGATGGCAGTTGTGAGGCGGACTGCGATGATCCGACCGCTCTGAATTACAATCCCGATGCGGACCTGAGCTGTACCAACAACGAGTACTGTCAATTCAACGTAGGCTGCACGGATGCTGCTGCCTGCAACTTCATTGCAGATGCCATCCTGGCGCACCCCTACACTGGGTATATGGCGCCCTGCGTATACGCCGCCCCCGAATCCTGCCTCTTTTGCCCCACTGACTTCGAAGACCTGGCGGACATGTCTGACCAAGACCGGGTTTTGGCCGATGCAGACCAAGATGGCATATGCGACGCCGACGAAATCGCGGGCTGCCTTCAGCCCAGCGCCTGCAACTACCATGATTCCGCGACCGATCCCGCGCCATGCGTGTTTGCCAATACATGTGGCGAGTGTTCAGGGGAAACAGACGGAACGGGCTACCTCCTCCTTTCGAACGATGCCGACAACGATGGCATCTGCGACCAAATCGACCTCTGCATCAACCTAGATGCCGACAATTTTGACAGCCCTCTGAATGAGCCTTGCCGTGGAACATGCGATACCGCTCCAATCATGGATACGGCCTTTCAGATTTCGCCAGCCTCTGGCCGTTATCTGACAGATGGCCAGTTGGCCATCCATTGGCACCACGGCGACATGCCCAATTTGTCAGCAGCGGAGACAGCAATCGACCGCATAGTCCTGACTGGACTCAAAGGGTCCCCGGACGTTGAAATCGATGCCAACGCCCCTCCTTATCTCACCCCACCTGGGCTTTTCGAAGTTCGACTGGTCGATGCAGATGGATGCACGTGGGTCTCAGAGACCCACTACGGCAGCACCTTTCAACAGCCCCCGACTCATTTGGTGATGTTCGTGGGCTACGTGCAATGCTGCGGTGGATGCGGCATCTACGATGCAGACACAGACAGCATCTGCGATGATGCTGACAACTGCACAGACCGACGTGCACTGAATTATTCCGACCCCGGGAACCTCCCCTGTATATACCCTGAATGACAAGCAACATGTTCAATAGCAACGTCCCACATCAAGCTCAGACCATGTATACGGCAACCCCTCAGGAGGGCCTGTTAATGCCTGTCTCTTCACTTCATCCATTCGTCATGCGCCACATTCTCTTTCTCCTCAGTCTGACGCTGAATATTGTCGCCTTCGGACAGGTAGACATTGTGAACTACCCCCCGTTATACATCGCTGAAGACGGATGCGCCACTGCTGAAATCAACATTCCCATTGAACACTTCGGATTGCTGAAAGGCAATCTCGTTCAAGAATACTTGGTGACCCCTTCCACGGGGCCATCCTACCTGAAGGTGGACGAAACGGGGATCCCATTGGACAGGATGAACTCAGCGTTCCAAATACAATCCGGGGAGGTGGGGATGAACATCGAGGTGCTGGACACCGTGCAGACCACAGTCTCCACAACATTGGACACCCTCTTTCCGATTGGTTACGATGTACTGGGCTTTATTGCGACGGCATACATCAATTCATCGGGCTCATGGTTCACCAACAGCATCGAGAGTAAGCAAAGTCTCCAGGCCCCCTTTTGGTTTATCCCACCCCTCCAATACTTGTGGCGAGGCGATGATTATCAAATAGGTCTAGCCAACACCGTCTACAGCCAAGACATTGGCGATTGGAACTTCACTTCCGCATCGGTCACAGCAGAATGTTCGGACAGGTGTCCCGGCAAGTGCCAACATATCAGAGGCTATCAAGAGTTCGACCCTTACACCTTCCACTACTCTCCAGACCCTGACGGAGACCAAACCTGCTTGAACCGGACATGGGACGCCGAGTCCATTTGCAACAACGACCAAAGCGCCGACAATTCCTGCGATTGCATCAACGACTATCCCACCGACGTCAGCACGAATATCAAAAACTGGCTCAATTCCCGCAGCGGCCACTATTCAGACTTTGGTCTGAGCATCGCTGACAACGACGCTGGACACGGCCTCTGGAATGAATACGTGAAAGGCCAAGCTTGTTTCCAGTTCACACATTCCACAGACAATGGCTTCGCAGTCATTCCCCTCAAGGAGCTGTCGGACAATGTTCCAGACGGAACCCTCGGTCAAGATTTGACCATCGAATCCATCGAAATCGAAATCGGCGGATCCAGAATATCCGATCTCGATCTGTTTCTCTGGAGCGATGAACTCGGTCAGGGCGTCCACCTGCTCAACAACCAGAGCCGAATCGGCAATTCCCACACCCTCATTTTCTCTGATGATGCCGACGCACCCGTGTCCAACAACTTTCAGAATGGCGGCACATTTCGACCGGTTGATGGCTTGATTAACGCAGTCTTTGCTGGTATTAACCCGTCAACCTCCGATTGGCGGCTTGAAGCAATGGACACCGTCACAGGCGAGCGCCACACGCTGGAGAGCATTCGAATTACATACAGCCACCGTTCACTTGTCGAAGGCATCAGCCACCTCTACCTCAATGAAGAGAGCACGTCTACAGCGGCCATCAACAACATTTTGAACACCAACAATGCAACCCCCAGGGCGACATTTTTCATGGACAGCGAGCTGTACTGGCCGACCGCTTCCTGGCAGCAAAGCACTCCCTCACTTTATTTCGACGAAATAGACTGGTTACAAGATGAATTGCAAGCCAGCGCCGAGTTGTGTTCGAACCAACTTGGTGAGGGCAACCTCGAGGTCTCATTTGCGTCCCCCTCCGGTAGCACAGTTGCACTTCATGTCGTACCCACGGAAACGGTAAGCAATTGGCAGGGATTCACCAACCCCCTGACCATCAATCAAGATGAAACCTGCGGGCAGTTCACCCTGGCCGTTGGCCCGGCGCTTGTTCCCGACGGTTTGGGTTCATCCGTCAACACAGACGACTGGAACATCTCCATCAGCACCCTTGACCAGGACGCCTCAAGCACACCCGCATGGATTTCAGAAGGAGAAGTGGTGGACTTCACTTCAGAGACGGCCAGCGTCCAATTTGAAATTTGCGTTCCTCAAGGCTACTACGGCTCTTTCAGTGTCACTTTCGAGACCTTAGACCCTGAGGTAACGGGCGAAACTTCCTACACCTGGAATTCATGTTGGCTTGACTGCTCCACGATTGTGGTGGCCCATTCTGACGAAATCCTCGAACTAGCAGGTGACTTCTACAACACCATGTCTGAGGACCAAGAAGGTGGCATAAATGCCTGGATTGAGCTCACAGACGAGAATGGATTCGGGTCCAGTGCAGCCAGCACACTCGTGCCGGCATCACATGGAATTGTCTCGAACCTCCAATTGATCAATGATCAGCTCTCATGGAATTACAAGCCCGATGCGAACTTTCACGGACTGGACGAATACACGCTCCGAACTACAGACCTTCTGGGCTATACCCATGACCTGATTATCCATCACGAAATACAGAGCGTGAACGATGCCATCACCATCACCGCAAGCAACCTATCCTCAATCAATGGCCCAGGACAATCCGTCACGTGTTACGACAATAACGCGACTTGTGCCATCCCCCTCTCCTTTGGCACCCAAGAAGACGGTGTCATACAACTGCAAATCGAGGCCACAGACCTAGACGGCATCGACCCCACAGACATCTCCATTGAAACGGCGCCCGAAATCGGCACAGCGGTTTGGAACACCCTCGTAAACATCCTCACCTATACCCCTGCGCTTGACTTTGCTGGCATGGAGAGCACAACCTTGAAATTTGTTGACCATGACCAACATGTGAATTTCCTGACGGTCAACTTTGCCATTGGTGCCGTAGACGACCAATTGACCCAGTGGTCACCAGACACCCTACAAGCCACTGAAGACACGCTCTCAATCTTGAGCTTGTCATTGGCAGACCTTGATGGTCTCAGTGATGATTCCAGCTCGGCCTCCCTGATGTTAGAGGGGGACCACAGTACCCTCCATTTGTTGAGCACAGAGACCCCAGGGTTCCTGACTTCGCAAATTTGGGAGACCCCAGGAGATTCTTCCCAGCTCACTTTTAACTCAAACCCTGACCAAGCGGACACAATGACGCTGTCTTCCTCGAGCGGACTGGCCGTCGCCCAATTGAAAAACGCACTCTCAGTCTCAGGCTGGCACTCTTTCAACTGGTCCTACAACATACCCGAAGGCACCCCTGTCCCAAGCCTACAACACGGTGATGTTAGTGTTCCTCTTGGAACAGGTGTTGGCAACAGCTCCGGGGAACATATCGGCGCCTACACCTTTTATGCGCAAGCCGGAGAAACCATCGAATTCCACCTCAACGGTGGCGAGGTCAACATTGCAGAAGCCACATGTGAGGAATGGAACACCCAAGTCTTGGCCAACAATGAACACCGCCAAACGAATGGATATGGCGGCAACTACTTCTATGTTCCCCTCTCCAGCTACAACTGTGTTTCGGATTACATCCAACAAGGAGATCCCATTACACTCATCCAAGGGGGCGACACCCTCACGGTGGACTTTTCTCACTTCGGAAGCAACATCGTCGAATACAATGGGAACACCGTCAGAATCATCTATGTGAATCCAGGTGATTTCATTCCCTC
>Ga0213867_1000930_pt1 | contig 13061 bp, 10 predicted proteins | sample PICome_12_FD_160120 | JGI IMG/M metagenome (GOLD analysis project Ga0213867, IMG submission 160120) | Coastal seawater microbial communities near Pivers Island, North Carolina, United States - PICO540 | ecosystem: Environmental > Aquatic > Marine > Coastal | place: USA: North Carolina... | reverse complement strand
GGATTCCGTAGTAATCGTGTTTCAATATAGCACGGTGAATATGCCCCTGCTCCTTGCACACACCGCCCGTCAAACCATCTTAGTTGGGGGTGGGTGAGGCTGCGCTTTATGGCGTATTCGAGCCTGTCTTCGACAAGGAGGGTTAAGTCGTAACAAGGTATCTGTAGGGGAACCTGCAGATGGATCACCTCCTAAGAAACCGGAGGCTGGGGTCGCTTGCGACCCCAGTCTCCAACCCTTTTTTTATGCCCGTCTAGGTTTACTTTTTACACCGATGGCGAGGCGCTAGTCTTGGCTTCACTGGAACTCGTTCGCCAATTTTTGCTCAATCGTCGTTCTGAACGTGAGCAAGGTCAAGGTCGGGGCGTGAGCGTTCACGGTGATGGTTGCACCTCGATTGAAGTGGACCTCGTCCCATCCGTCTGGAACCACGTAGCCGCGGTGCATATCGGACGTGATGGTCGTGTCAAGGTCGGTCCATGCGCGCCAAGCCCATGGATGGGTGGCACGTTGATCTGGGGACAAATCCCGTGCGAAGACAAAGTAGTGGCCTTGGCCGTGTTCAGCAAGGGCGTCTTGTTGCAAGGCCTCAAAATCGGATTCGCTCATGGCGTTTCGCAACCAGGCTCCTTGGCCAAGCCAGGTGGAAAACAACAAGCCGCTGCTGTGTTGATGGGTTTGCTCAGTTCCTCTTCGCAGATGGTACTTGCTCGGCGCATATTGGTGCGTGTTGGCGATGAGCAGGTCGTTCATGGCGGGGTCGGTGGTGTAGCGGTTGCCGGACGTGGTGTCGATGATGGCTTGCAATCTCGGAAGCGTATTCACCAACGCTTCGCCCGAGAGCACCCGCCGAAAATCGTCTTCAAACGTCGTCACTGAGGAATCCATGTAAAATCCGAGACTGCCTTCGGGGTCGTCGGTCCTCGGGTGGGAATTCACGCCCATCACCGGCGTGGCGGCATCGATGTTGTGGGAGAGGGACGTGAGGGTTCCGTCACCGCCAAAGACCACGACGAGGTCTCGTGCGATGAAATCGGCTCGTCGCACGTGTTCTCTTGGCTTGAAATCAACGTGGTGCTCATCACCGGTGGACCGATGGAGCATTTCTTTGAGCGTTTGCAGGCCAGCATCGTGAACTTCCTCGAAGTTCTTTTTGTAGACGACCAAGATGTTCACGCTCTCCCCCCTTGTCTTCATGGAAGTGGCTCTGCTTCAAGAACGCAACCCTCGTACGGTGCTCGGCCAACATCCATAAGCGACCTGATGCATGGTCACGCATGGAAGGAACGTCGCCTTGGGGTGATTTGCCCGAAGACCAACCGAAGCCCGACGAAGCCACCGCTGTTCCGCAGAGCGTTTCCATCTCCCAAGGGTTTGCACCGATGAATTCTGCTACCCTCCTCTCGGGGACCACCCAAATGCCCGCAGGGCAGGTCATCTATCTCCAACCTCCCTCCAGCGCTCCGAAAGTCATCGGTATTTTGGTGATCATCTACGCCGTTATCGGACTGCTCGGGAACGTCTTCTCGCTTCTTGGCTCAATGGAAATGGGCAACGGCACGCTCATGGCCCTTGACCTTGGTAACTTGGCGGCAGGCGCTGCGACCCTTGTGGGCGGCGTTATGCTTACGAAATACGAGCGGCGCGGCGTTATGCTTCTTCTCGCTGCAATTGTCGTCTCGACGCTCATTGGCGTGGGCCAGTTCAGCATGACCGAGGACCTGTACGCACAAATGTTGGAAGACGGAGACATGACCCAGGAGGAGTATGACCTCGCCTTGGAGGCGAACGGTCTCATCCAAGGCATTGGAACCGTGATGTTGGTCGTTTGCGGTGGTGTTTGCGGCCTTATCGTTGCTATCCCCCTGATGATTTCCAACAACGGTTTGGACAGCAGCAAGTTGTTCGGATGACAGGATGGGCCAAGCGCTCCGTTGTGGCCAAGAGTGATGTTCATACCTCTCGGGCCGTTCGCACGACCATGAGCGAAGATGTGGTCATTGTTGGCGGTGCACGAACACCGTTTTGTGAATGGGTTGGCGGAAAGCGAGGCGACGGGAAACCCGGTGGCGCCTTGAAGACCGTCAGCGCCCAAGAGCTCGGGGCCATCGCCATTCAAGGGGCGCTTGAAAGGACCGGAACCGCCGCTGAATCGGTGGACCATGTGGTCATGGGCTACGCTTTGCAAACCTGTTCCCAGTCCATCTACGGCGCTCGGCATGCCGGACTCAAAGCGGGTATTCCCCAAGAAGTCCCGATGCTTACGCTCTCCCGTATTTGCGGCTCAGGCATTCAATCCATTGTCTCCGGGGCGCAAATGATCATGCTCGGGGAGGCCAAAACGGTGGTCTCGGGTGGCATGGAGAACCTTTCTCAAGCGCCCCACATCTTGCGCGGGGCTCGGGACGGTTGGAAACTCGGGCGCTCGCCCAAGGTCGAGGATTACATGATGACGAACCTTCAAGACATGACCTGCGGACTTTTCATGGCGCAAACCTCAGACGAACTCTGCCGCCGCAAGGGCGTGACTCGGGAAGAAATTGATACCTTTGCAGCCCTTTCGCACGCCCGAACCACCGCCTCCATCGAGAACGATGTTTTCGAAGGCGAAATCGTCCCGGTCTCCATCAAATCCCGACGAGGAGAGACGGTGCTGACGCACAAAGACGAGGACCACGTCGTTCGGGGGACAACCCAAGAATCGCTATCGGGTCTACCGACCGCCTTCGGTCCCGAATCCTTCGTGACCGCAGGAAACGCATCGGGCGTTGTCGACGGTGCTGCCGCTGTGGTCATCAAGTCGGCAAGCCAAGCAGAGGCCGACGGCGATGCACCGCTTGCCCGAATTGTGTCCTGGGGCATCGTCGGGCTTGAGCCCGCCATCATGGCCTACGGCCCGGTCCCCGCCTCAAATCAAGCGCTTGAACGCGCCGGCCTGACCGTTGCCGACATCGACCGTTGGGAGATCAACGAAGCCTTTGCGGGACAAGCGGTTGCTTGCGTCAAGGATTTGGGTCTTGATGTCGACAAGGTCAACGTTAACGGCGGTGCTGTTGGTCTTGGCCATCCGTTGGCCGCAACGGGGACTCGCCTCGTGCTCACGCTCGCTCACGAGTTGAAACGCTGTGGTGGGCGCTACGGCGTGGCTACGGCGTGCATCGGCGGCGGCCAAGGCATCGCCATGGTGATCGAATCCATCGAGTCCTGAGGCCGCGCTCTTCAGCACCGTCGCCTCGGCTTTCCACTTTTTGACATGGAAAGGTTTCAAAGGGTATCGATGGGTGGGGCGGGCATGGAACCTGCTGAAATTGCCATGATTGCTATCCCTGCCGTTCTCGTCCTCATCGGCGTGATTTGGTTTTTCTCCATTTGGAATCGCCTCGTGAGTCTTGAAGAAAACGCTGAACAAGCTTGGAGCAACATCGATGTTTTGCTCAACCAACGCTACGACATGATTCCCAATTTGGTCAACATCGTCAAAGGCTACGCCGAGCATGAGCGTGAAATCTTCGACCAATTCGCCCAAGCTCGCAACACGGCAGCCGGTGCACTCGCTCAAGGCGATGTGAAGGGCGTCGCCGCTGCTGAAGGCCTGTTGGCGGGCATGATTCCTCGCATCAACATGGTCGCCGAACAATACCCCGACCTGAAAGCCAACCAGAACTTCTTGGGTCTCCAAAACCAACTTGTTGGTCTTGAAAACCAAATCGCCGACCGCCGGGAGTTTTACAACGCTGCTTCCACGAACTTCAACAAAGCCATCAAGATGATTCCTTCGAACATCGTCGCTGGTATCAAGGGATGCACGGAGCGCCAACTTTGGACGGTCAGTGCACAAGTCCGAGAGAACGTCCAGATCACCTTCTGAGGCAACCGTTGGCTGTTCGCAGCCCATACTTGAGGTGAACATCGTTGTCGGACGCTCCCGTGATTGATGCAACCCCCAACCTTCGGTTGCTCGGCACCGCCCACATCGCCACATCATCCGTTGAAGCGGTTCGTCATCACATCGCTGAATTCCAGCCCGACGTTGTGGCGGTGGAATTGTGTCAGAGTCGCTACGATGCCTTGGTCAACGACCGTCGTCTCGACAAGGAAGGTTTGCTTCGCGTGATCAAGGAGGGAAAAGCTCCGATGGTCCTGCTTCAGTCCATGCTTTCCGCTGAGCAGCGAAAATTGGGTTTGGACGAAGGCCAGCAGCCGGGTGCCGAATTGCTTGCAGCGGTGGAGGAAGCCAACGAAGCAGGTTGCGAGGTCGCTTTGGTGGACCGTGACATTCAAACAACGCTCCGAAGGGCTTGGAGGCGCATGAAACTCAGAGAGAAATGGCGCTTGTTGACTTCCCTGTTGGACGATGATGAGGAAGAGGAAGACCTTGATGTCAACACGTTGCTCAAGGACACCGACCTTCTCTCGAGCATGATGGAGGAACTCAAAGGCTTCTCGCCCGGTGCGGGGCATGTTCTCATCGATGAGCGGGACCGGTACATCGCTTCCAAACTCCAATCGCTTGACAGCGAGAAACGGGTGTTGGCCGTCCTGGGAGCAGGTCATCTCAAAGGCGTCTCAAAAATCATTGGAGAGTCCGTTTCTATAGAAAACGAAGAACTTGATGTTGTGCCCTCTCCTTCCCGGCTTCGGCGGGCAGTGCCATGGGCGTTTCCTTTGGTGATGTTCGGGGTGCTGGCGGCGTTGCTCTCCACGAGCAGGGACGTCGACTGGTTGACTTTTTTCACGGTGTGGACGGCAGCAAACGCCGTGTTTGCAGCCCTTGCGTGTTTGATCGCTCGTGGCCATCCGTTGGCCGTCTTAACGGCGGCCTTGGCCTCACCCATCACCTCATTGAATCCCGCCCTTGCAGCGGGTTGGTTTGCCGGTTATGTGCAACTGAAGATGGCCGAACCGACGGCGGAAGACCTGCAGCGCTTCCTCAAATTGGATGAGTTCTCTTCGTTTTGGTCCAATCCTGCAGGGAAGGTGTTGCTCGTGACCGCCCTTACGAACCTTGGCTCCATGCTTGGCGCTTGGGTGACACCGTTCATTCTGCTCGGTGGATGGGGCTTGTTGTAAACGGACGAAGGACCTTCAACACGTCCACGTGCGCCTCAACATCGTGCACCCGCAACATGTCGATGCCAACATGGTGAGCGACACAGGCCAACGCCAACGTGCCCGGAAGTCGGTCAGCTGGGTCGTTGTGCCCGGTCAAATGGCCGACGATGCTTTTGCGTGAAACACCCCAGAGGACCGAAACGCCCTCCTCTCCCCCGACTTGCTTGCCCGCTTGCAACAACTCGATGTTGTGACGCTGTGTTTTTCCAAATCCGATGCCCGGGTCGAGCACGATGAGTTCGGCTGGATGGCCTTGCTCGACCAAGGTGCGATGTTTGGAAAGCAATGCCTCGGTGACCTCGAGCGTACAATCCTCGTAGGATGGATGGCTTTGCATGGTGCCCGGCTCGCCTTGCATGTGCATCACGCAAACGGCGCATCCGGCGTTGAGCACGACCTCCATCATGGCTGGATCCCGAAGGCCCGAAACATCGTTGACCATGTCTGCCCCGGCTTCAAGCGCTGCTCGGGCAACCTCGGCACGGCGCGTGTCAACGGAAATGAACGCTGAAGGTCTCGCACGCCGGAGGGCGTTGATCACCGGGACTACGCGCTTTGCCTCAACGTCAACCGGCACCGGGTCTGCACCCGGTCGCGTGGATTCTCCCCCGATGTCAACCCAAGTGGCACCGGCGTCCAACATGGCGACTGCTCGTTCCACCGCTTCCGCATCATGGGCTCGACTTGCGGTGTAGAACGAATCGTCGGTCACGTTAACAATGCCCATGAGTTTGGGGGTGCCGTCAAAGCGAAGCGACCGTGCTAACGCCGTTCGGCGTTGGTTCTCAACGAGGAAGTCCGAGGGCACAATGGTGCCCAGTTCGGCAGGTTTCATAAGATGTTACGCCGAAGGACCTCGCATGACGGAGGCGGATGCCACGCTTGATTTTGACGAATTGGTGGGTGGGCTTCCATCATCCTCGAACGGTCAACTCCCGCAGGACACCGAATTCGCAGAACGTATCATTCGTCGATTGAAGCCGGAGAACCAACAACAAATGTTTGATCTCGCCGCACGCCAATCCAAGATTGGAGGGATGCTCATCACCCTCATGGTGGTGGTGTGGTGGTTGTTTATCGGGGTTGACCAGGATGACATGAGCGCAGGGGTTTCCGTGTTTTTCGGACTTGATTTTGGACAAGCCGCCCTGGCTGTAATGGGGCTATCGATTGGTTCAGCCATTTTAACGGAGTTCAGCCGTGACATGGGGAAAATTCTGCCTTCAACCGTAGCGGGCGGCATGCTCATTCTTGCTGGACTCTACGTCGCTGAGCCGTTCGTCTCCGCGTTGTTCTTGAGCGGTTTCGACCTCACGATGTCCGAGAGCATTTGGCGCAGTGTTCGGCTGGGCGTTCTTTGGGCGGGCATGTCGTTTGGCGCCTACCAAATCGTCAACGCCATGTTGCTGAACTGGCTCATCCGCTTCTTGGATTCAAACGGATACGACTTCTCCGGTATCGGTGAATCCAGTCAAGAGATGGAGCCCCGCTTGACCTTGAGCCAAGACGGATGACCTCATCATGGACCACGACAACGAGCCGTGTCAAAACGCTATGCTCATGAAGGAACTGCTGGTCGTGAAGGCATGACCGCGCCTGCGTTCAAGGTCCTTCGGCTGGGCTATCGAAAGGGGCGTGACCCCCGCATCACCACCCACCTTGCCCTTGTCTCGCGTGCCCTGGGCGCAACGGATTTCTTGCTTGCAGGCGATGAAGACGAGGGTTTGTTCGACAACGTTCAATCGGTGAACGAGCGATTTGGCGGTGCGATGAACTGCGAGCATGTGGGTGCTGGCCTGAGTTGGTTGAAGCGCTTTTCAACCGATGATGCTGGAGACGGTGAACCCGGTGTTACGGTGCATCTTACGATGTACGGCGAGCCGTACAGGTCCGTGATTCCTCGCATTCGGCGTGACCGTCCGGTCACGGTGGTCGTTGGCGGGGCAAAGGTTCCCAGCGATGTCTTTGAGCACGCTCACTACAACGTGGCGGTGGGTAACCAACCGCACTCGGAGGTTGCCGCCCTTGCGCTGTTCATGGAGGCGTGGTTTGGGGAAGGTGGCACCGAGCGTCATTTTCCTGACGCCCGTCTCGTGATCGAGCCCTCCGCACGAGGGAAAGCCGTCCACGACAAGGAGCGTGATGAGGAAAGTGACGATTCGCTTACTTGATGCCCCAAGACGTTTTTATCTCGTTTTCGAGGGGAGGATTCCCCTCAAGGATTCATTCTTTTTGACACCCAATCATTATGTGCGGCCGATTATGACAAAATTCAATGTTAGGCGGTGCTATCGGGAACACGCGTTCTCTGCCTGCCACGCATCGCCTTTACAATCCGTCTTCTCTTGATATTCCGGATGCTGCAGATGGGCTTGCCGACGCGCCGGATTTGCCTGCTGGAGCCACCGGACGGGGTGTCCTGCTCACGGCCGATGGAGGGCGTTATCTTGGGGAATTGTTTGGTGCCAAAACCATCGGAACCGGTGAACTCGTCTTCACCACGGGCATGATGGGGTACCAAGAATCGTTGACCGACCCCTCCTTTGCCGGTCAAGTGTTGACGTTCACCTACCCGCTTATCGGGAATTACGGTGTTCATCTCGGGGCTTCGGAATCCTCCAAAGTATGGCCCCGTGGCGTCGTGGTTCGTCATGCCATGAACCAACCCGATCACCGAAACACCGTGGGTACGGTCGACGAATTCCTCCGCCTGCACGGTGTTCCGGGCATTCATCGCATCGATACACGGGCCATCACCAAGCGGGTTCGTGAATTGGGTACGGTGCTCTGCGTCTTTGGGCCGTTGGACCAAGAAGACCACATGAGGGACGTGCTTGCAACGCTTACTTCGCCCGAACTTGAGGACCTCGTCGATGAAGTCTCCATCGATGAGGTGTTGGAATTGAACCCCGGTTCAACCGATGAATTGGGTGCAGCAAAACCTCGTCTCGGTGTTTTGGATTGCGGGGTCAAGCACAACATCCTTCGCCATCTTTGCATGCTGTTCGATGTCGTGTGGTGCCCTCCCGACGTCTCCTACGAGCGCTTGAGAACGGACTACGCCATCGATGCCTTGTTCTGCAGCAACGGTCCGGGCGACCCCGCTCACCCCGGAAAGGCCACGCAGGCGCGTCAGACCCTGGCGAAAGCCGTTGCCGAGGGCATCCCCGTGATGGGAATCTGTCTCGGTCATCAGTTGATGGGGCTTGCTTCCGGTCTTCAAACCTACAAGATGCGTTACGGCCACCGGGGTGCGAACCAGCCCGTTGTTGACCTGCAGGACCGCACGGTCTCCATCACGAGCCAGAATCACGGATTTGCCGTGGCCCATCCCAACGACGGTATGCTGGCTGCCCACCCCACCGGTGCGACCTCGCCTCCTGCAACCAACCTGCACGGTGCGGAGGTCGAGGTGCGTTACATCAACGCCAACGACGGGACCGTTGAGGGTCTTGATGTCGTTGGCAAACCCTGTTTTACCGTTCAATTTCACCCCGAGGCTTGTCCGGGTCCTCACGATGCTGCGCCGCTGTTTTTGCGGTTCCGAGCCGTGGTTGATGCTTACCTTGGAGGTGAAGTTTGATGCCACGTCGCGACGATTTGGAGACCATCATGGTGCTCGGTAGCGGCCCCATTAAAATCGGTCAGGCAGCCGAATTCGATTTCTCCGGCTCCCAAGCGGTGCGTGCTCTGCGGGAAGACGGCTACAAGGTCGTCCTCGTCAATTCCAATCCGGCAACCATCCAGAACGACCCTGAAATGGCCGATGTCGTCTACATTGAGCCCTTGCTGCCCGACACCATCGCCCGTATTCTTGAGAAGGAGCGACCTTGCGCTTTGTTGGCGGGGATGGGCGGTCAAACGGCCTTGAACATCGCCAGCGAACTTTCCCACAACGGGACTTTGGAACGTTTGGGTGTCGAACTCATCGGTTCGGATTTGGACGCCATCGACAAAGCAGAGGACCGTGAACTCTTCAATCAGGTCTGTGAATCCATCAACCTCCCCATCAGTCGGGCCATCGCCTGTCACACCATCGACGAAGTGATCGCAGCGGCCGAAGCCATCGGAAGTTGGCCGATTCTCATCCGGCCGGCGTTTACGCTCGGTGGACTGGGTGGAGGAACCGCACGCGACATGGGCGAACTCGTGGAGATCTCTCAGCTCGGATTGCGCAATTCACGCATCTCTCAAGTGCTCATTGAGGAATCGATTCTCGGCTGGCAAGAACTGGAATACGAAGTGATGCGGGACGAAGCCGATAACGCCACCATCGTCTGCACGATGGAAAACATCGACCCGATGGGTGTGCACACCGGCGAATCAACGGTGGTGGCGCCGCTTCAGTCCTTTAGCGATGCAGACCATCAGCGGCTCCGAAACCAAGCGCTGGCTTTGATTCGGGCCCTGAACATCAAAGGGGGTTGCAACGTCCAGTTCGCCTTCAACCAATTCACGGGCGAAATTCGCGTGATTGAGGTGAACCCGCGTGTCTCCAGGTCCTCCGCGCTCGCCTCCAAAGCGACCGGGTATCCCATCGCCAGAATGGCCGCAAAAATTGCCGTTGGCTACACGCTGGACGAGCTTCCAAACCCCATCACGGGTGAAGGGACCACCGCTGCCTTTGAGCCAACGCTCGACTATTGCGTGGTGAAAATTCCTCGATGGCCCTTCGATAAATTCCGGACGGCCGACCGAACCTTGGGCACATCGATGAAATCCACCGGGGAGGTCATGGCGATTGGACGAAATTTCGAGGAGGCCTTCCTCAAGGCGTGGGCCTCCCTTGAACAAGGGTGCGCGCATCCTCGCCCACTGACCCGTGCAGACGAATCGGAAGGCGAGGGCATGTCGCAACGCGCCCATGAACCCCTGCCCGATGCCACGCTGGTCCAGTGGCTCTCGGTGGCGACCGACCGGCGTATGGGTGCACTTCTCGAGGCCTTCCGCCGAGGCTGGACCGTTGACCACGTTCACGAAATCACCCGCATCACCCGCTGGTTCCTCTACGGCTTTGAGCGCTTGGCGGGCTTGGAGCGGGAGATCACCGAACGCCGTGCGTCGCCGGCAGAACTTAGCGAAGAGGAATTGCGACGATGGAAGAGTTTCGGCTTCAGCGACGCTCACATTGCCGACGCCCTTGCTGGCTTCCCTGCGGAGGGTCTCAAGTCCCTTCGCCCGGGTCAAGACGAGCGGGCGGTCATGCAACGCCGGCATCAGGTCGACTTGCACCCTGTCTATCGCATGGTGGACTCCTGCGCCGCTGAGTTCGCTGCCAAAACCCCGTACTATTATTCCACCTACGAGCCGTTCGGCGCTCCGGGGGTTGACACCATACCGAATCTCGAAGAGCGAACGAAAGAGCGACTGGTGGCCATCGGTAGCGGGCCAATCCGCATTGGTCAAGGCATTGAATTTGACTACGGCTGCGTCCACGCCGTCAAAGCGATTCGTGAGGCCGGAAAAGACGCCATTCTCATCAACAACAATCCCGAAACGGTCTCAACGGACTTTGATACTTCGGACCGGCTGTATTTCGATCCCCTAACCCTCGAATACGTCAGCGAGATTCTCCTTCGTGAACAGGCCCACGGGATTCTGCTTCAATTCGGCGGTCAGACCGCCATCAACTTGGCGCTCCCGCTGGAAGCCCGTCTTCCGGATTTGAAGCAAAAGGGGTTGGCGTTGGCGATCATGGGCACTTCGTGCGATGCCATCGACGAAGCCAGCGACCGTGAGCGGTTCGAAGCCTTCGCCTCCAAGCACGGTTTGCGCATGCCTCGCGGAGCGACGGGAACCACCGCTGATGATCTTCGTGCTGCCGTCGAAACCATCGGTTACCCCGTGCTGGTTCGCCCGTCCTACGTCCTCGGTGGTCGTGGAATGGAGATTCTCTCAAATCAACAACAACTGGACGGCTACTTGAAAGAAGCCTACTTGGCTCCGGACAAACCCCTTCTCGTTGACGAATACTTGGGCCATGCAACCGAGTTGGACGTGGATGCGGCCTCCGACGGCGAAGAGGTGCTGGTCGGCGCCATCATGGAACATCTTGAGGAGGCCGGGATTCACTCGGGGGATTCAACCTGTTTCATCCCCGCCCAAAACATCTCAGAGGCGATGCTTGCTCGGGTGGCTGAACAAACCAAGATCATCGGTTTGGGCTTGAACATCAAAGGCTGCTTCAACATTCAATTTGCGATTCAGGGCGACGACCTCTACGTGCTGGAAGTCAATCCTCGCTCGTCGAGGACCGTCCCCTTTGTCGCCAAAGCATCGGGTTTGCCGCTCGCTCGAATCGCTGCCCGAATCACCATCGGCCAGCCTCTGAAGGAGCAGACGATTCCTCGCCGGACGACGGGTCAGGTGTGCGTCAAAGCGCCGGTGTTCCCGTTCATCAAGTTGCGAGGTCTCGACCCGGCTCCCGGCCCGGAGATGAAGTCCACGGGCGAGGTCTACGGTTCGGACGAGCGGGCCGATCTGGCCTACCTCAAAGCTCGCCTCGCTACCGAAGTCCCGGTGGCCACCGAGGGCGGTGCGTACTTGACCGTACGGGACGAGGACAAGGAGAACCTGGTTCCGGTCGCTCAAGAACTGGTTGAGTTGGGCTTCAAGCTCTACGCCACCGGCGGTACGGCCGACGCCTTGCGTCGTCATGAGGTGCCCGTGACCACGGTGTACCGCATTGCTGAAGGAAAGCATCCCGATGCGCTGGACTTGATGCGTCAAGGCAAGGTCTCGTTCATCGTCAACGTGCCCACGGTTTCCGGTGGCGCTGTGCGAGACGGCAACATGATGCGTCGCTTGGCGGTTGAACTCAACATTCCTTTCGTCACGACCATGCGAGGCGCCGTGATGGAAGCGGCCGCCATGCGTGCCCGAAAAGAAGAGCGCCTCGAACCTCGCAAACTCACGGTGCACTACTGAGCGGTGAAAAGCATCCCTTTATGCGTCAACGCTAGCGTTTTGGCGCAATGGCCTCTTCCTTGCCCGAGTTTCCATCCGGTACGGTCATGGCCTCGGGGCTCACCGGGGCGTTTGGAGCAGCCTTGCCTTCACCGGTCATGGAGACTGTGGACCGTTGGGTGTGGTTGGCCTACGATCAGCTCAACCTTGCGTTTCCTGAGTCAATTGAAACGCAGGAGCGTCTCGGTGTGGTGCTTATTGAATCCGTGGAAAAGGCACGAAGGCGCCCTTACCACCAACAAAAATTAGGGGTGCTTCTCTCCAATCAGCGTCATTTCGCCCTTGAACTCGCCGCAAAGAGCATCCCGGTGCTCTACCTCATCACTTGTTCAACCTACGCGGACGTGGTGCGCCATCTCTCCCGCTCGCTTGGAGGCCTCTCCGCTTTTGTTGCTGCTGAACGGGAACTGCGTCAAGAGGTTGAACCGTTGGAAAAAGAGGGCATCCTCACCGTCCTGACCCATCCGGGTTGGCTCACGCCGAGGACGTGGTTCACCGAAAGCGTGGGCCACGAACCGCCTTTGCGAATGGAGGCGTTCTACCGAACCGTGCGTCAATCCACGGGGTGGCTGATGGAGGACGGCAAACCCATCGGTGGGAAGTACAGTTTTGACGCCGACAATCGCCGTCCATGGAAAGGCGACCCTGCGTGCCCCGAACCGCCCACCTACCCCAACGACGCCATCGACGACGAGGTTGAGGCCTTGGTTCGCACCCGATACGGCCATCACCCCGGGACGGTTGACCTCACGACCCAACCCACCACCTCAGAAGCGGTGCGCCGTGCGGTTGATTTTGCCATGGACTTACTGCCCAACTTCGGCGCCTACGAAGACGCCATGAGCGAGAAAAGCAGGGGCCTGTTCCACTCCAGATTGGCCACGATGCTGAACCTCCATCGCCTCATGCCGTCAACCCTCGTGGAACGGGTGCTTTCAACCGAAGCCCCGCACAACTCCGTGGAGGGCTTTCTCCGCCAGCTG
>Ga0213867_1000928_pt1 | contig 13071 bp, 10 predicted proteins | sample PICome_12_FD_160120 | JGI IMG/M metagenome (GOLD analysis project Ga0213867, IMG submission 160120) | Coastal seawater microbial communities near Pivers Island, North Carolina, United States - PICO540 | ecosystem: Environmental > Aquatic > Marine > Coastal | place: USA: North Carolina... | reverse complement strand
TCGTATTTTGATTTTTTTTTCTTTCGTGAGGTAGTTGTTTCAAGAAAAGACACGGTTTTGATTGTGTTCATACTCGTTACTCATTTACTTGTAACGCTCACCTTCGACCACAAGGTGTAATAACTTCTCTGTAGGCATTGGTCTTATAAGGGCGAAGTCAGATCTTCGGGCTGGGAAATAAAGATATCATACATGAATGGTTGGCGCTTTTGTCCAAGAAGAAGTGCGAGCTACATCCTAGGTATTTCAGCATTTCACATTTGCTCTTTCTCGAGAGTCTAGAGAGAAGAAGAGAGAGTAGTAAGCAAAGAAATATGAAAAATTTATGAATAATTCACCTTTGTACCTACCGGTAGTGTACCCGAAAATAAATCATGAAGTTTTTCAAAAACTCACGATGGGGTATTCAACGTGCGTCACTTATGCGAAAGAGTTTCACTAATGCTGCAAAAATCATTTTCCACAAAACATGGTAGGTATTATTACTATTCCTCAGGAACATCTGGAGATTCGAGAGAAAATGAAAGTACCTGGGACGAACCAATACAAAGTAAAGGGGTATCTGCAGCGACAGACGCAGCATTAGCGCTGCGAAATCGAAATCAAAAAGAGGAAAGGTGCGATGAGAAACAAATTCGAATGCAAAAGATTCGAGAGTTTGTGGCTTCGCGGAATGCACACTGGTCCCGTCAAAAAGATAAAAATAGTACTCTGCTGTTGGCAAGGCGCTCTGAGGAAGTGGACAAGTATTGGAATGATGTATGCTCGCTCGGTGCAACGACAGGATGTGTTCAAGTTTTGCACAAGTTGCAAGGTACATGTGAACACATTTTGGTCGGAGATGACCTTAATGAGCTACCGGATCATATCGTTAGATTTGAAAAGATCTACAATCGAGCCTTAGTGCAGTTGAACCTTGTAGGGATTGGGTTAATAAATAAGTCATTTCAGAATAATAGGATTCCATCCTCGTTGGTGGAACTCTCATTGTCATCGAACAATCTTACATCACTATCATGTGGAATATTTACCGAACAAATGAAAGCTTTAAAGAAGCTTAACCTATCACATAATCGGCTCACCTTCTTACCCGAACAACTAGAAGAACAAATGCCTGCTATTGAGTGGCTTCATGTTGGTAACAATGATCTTGTTTGTCTACCAAATATGTCTTCTTTGAAAAGTCTTCGTTCTTTTACTGCCTCGTCCAACCAAATTCAGAGTTTGAATAATGTAGAGCTTCCTGTTTCAATAGAAAAGATAAATATGAGCTGCAATATCTTAGTCGGAATGCCAAAGAATATTCACGAACTGAAAAATTTACAAAGTTTAAATCTAAACAAAAACTGTTTAAAGTATCTTCCTGGAGATATTGGACAACTTGCATCCCTCAAAGAATTACTTGTATGTCGCAATGATTTGAGAGAATTGCCAGCTTCATTATGCTCGATTACGTCGCTTGTAAGCCTAAAATGCGATTTTAATAAGAAACTTGCTGCTTTACCTGCAGGAATACACTTGCTGAAAAATCTCCAAGAATTGAAGTGTGAAGGAAACATAGATATGGTACTTCCAACATTGGCATTAATTAGTAAAGGAGTAAAGGGTGTTTTACGATGGAGCGCATTACGTTTCGAAGGCAATGTAATGAAGCGTCGTAGAGATATTATTATGAGGGTTCAGGAAGTTTTGGGAAAGCAATCTGATGGTTCAAAATTGCACAAGTACAACTTCACATTAGACGATCGTATGTTAATTCCTCATGAGTTTCGTTTTTGATTCCTTATAAATCTTACATTATCAATTTTTAGGAGTGGTGATTCATTTCGAATTTGACACTAAGTTGTTTTTTGATATTGCTCTTGAAGATGGGGATTTTCCATACGAAAGAAACCAACTAATTGATGCTCTTCAGCATTACTCCGATGCGTAAGTGAAACAAAATGGGGCTATTCCACTTACTCCGAAAGCTGTACAAACTAACACTTACGTATGAATCAATATATCAGAAAAGGGAAACTTGCTAGTCGAGTTTATAATTCAGCCATTGGAAGTTGTTGGAGACTACGCTCTGAACTGTTCTTAGAACAGCAAATTACTGAAGCGCGTAGGAAGAAAAATGAAAATAACTTAATTCGAAAGTCTATGCTAGCCGCGGAAAGTGCAGCATTAACTTTACTCAAATCAGAAATGGGCGACAACTCGCTTACTGTTATATCCATCTCATTAAAGAGCGCTCTACAACATCACATACTTCGTAAGAGTTCTTTTGAAATAAATTTGAATACTATTTTGACGGCCACCGAATTTTCGGAAAGCTCAGATGTGTTTGCGTTCCTAGAAACTGTCATCAAAGAAGATGTCACAAGTCTTAATGAAGTTTTTTTGGGTTGGAACTTTGAAGATCAAATTCCCGAGAGCTGCTATAAAGCAATTTCGTCGTCAACTGCGAGAGATTACGCACTTGGTATCTTAGCGGACGCTATGACCAGAATATGGTTGTCTCGCAGAAAACGTGATGGAAGCGAAACTAGTGAACACCTTCGGATTCTAAAATGCTTAGAATCTTACCTTTCCCAGTGCTTTGTAAACCATAAAGTTTCGATATGTAGGGAAAACGCCATTGAAACAAATACGAAGATGCGCAAAGTTCTTCGAGGATGGATGGGAATAGGTTTAGAGCAAGCGTTCAAGGAATGGAAGAAACTGACTATAAAGAATGCCCAACAACGCGAGAGGGACAAGCAAGAGAAGATAAACTTGCGAGAACATGAAATCGAAGAAAAGCAATTCCAACATAAATTAAAATTGAAGGAATTGCGCGAATGGAAAAAAAAGTGGGATAAGTTTTCGGGGAGGCATTACTGGGTGAATGCGAAAACACAAGAGGAGAGATGGGACAACCCGCATTTGAGTGAGGAAACGATGGCACCTTCCATGGGATAGTTGATAGAATATCCTACCATGATCGATCCAAATGCGCTTTTAGGTGGATACAAAAATAAATTGCTTGACTTTTTATTGGATTTGTAGTTGGTAAGCTTTTGAGAAAATTTCATTCAAGGTTGTAAATTACGAAGAAATGCAGTCAAGCTTCAACCGATTCATCTGGGTATCCTACTAATGTAATAATGTCCTATTCCAACTTGAAAATTTATTAACGAATTTATTAACGAATTACTCCTAGTCAATGTGAACAGGACTTTTCAGAAAGATATTCCAATGCGTTCGAAGGCGGATACAACAAACTCAAGTTCTTCGTAAATTGATTACTCGTTATTGTTTTTGTAGTTGGTAGTCTTTTGTAAATATTCCTTGCTCGGCGGCTAACTGAGAATAGATACCACCACGCTCCAGTAGAACTTCCGGATCTCCAAATTCTGCAATTCTTCCTTGTTCCAATACTATCACTTTATTGACGTTAACAGAGCGAACAACACCCAGACGGTGTGTTACCATGAGCATACATCGAGAAGCTTTCATTGCATTCTTCAATGCCTCCACAACCATTCCTTCTGACTTCGAGTCTAAGGCAGCTGTTGGCTCATCCAGTAATAGTACATCCGGACAGCGAACTAGGGCCCTTGCTATAGCCACTCTTTGCCGTTGTCCACCGCTAAGAGTCCTTCCACCATCCCCAACTCGAGTGTCAAGCTCTAGATCGAGATCATTTTTGCCTCGAACAGATAACCCAGCTAGATCAAGCGATTTCAGTGCTTCTTCTCTTAATCCAGAGGAATATGTTGATTCGCCTGTTACTGGATGACGTTCGTCCTTTTCAATTCCATATAAAACATTCTCAAGAAGTGAGATTGGGAACAGGTGAGGTTCTTGTTCCACTACACATATTCTCTTAGACAACTCTTTACGGGTGAGGTCCTTTAGATTAAATCCGTCCAGGGATACACTACCAGATGAGGGGTCATAAAATCGCAGGAGGCTTCGCAATAAAGAACTTTTTCCTATTGCAAATATGAATACGATTTTCATGTTAGGTATTTGCGTGGCACCTTATCGGATTGCTTGCAAAACTTACCTGAACCAGACCGACCAACGATCGCAACACGATCCCCAGGATAAATTTTTAAGTCTATATCTGTTAAAGCGGGTGACGCAACTCCCTCGTACGAAACTGTCATGTTGCGTATATTTATAACCTCATCCATCCCTCTCTTCTGAGAGCCTAAAACTTTGGCGACAGAGGAATCAATAATTTTTGGATCCACAATCTTAGGTTTTCTGCGTAATAGATCAACGACACTCTTCGATGCACCAATAGCCGCCTGAATTTTTGCCCATTGATCTCCAACATCCAAAGAAGAATCTGACACAAAATTTACGTAAAACAAAAACCTCGTTAATTGAGATTGATTCATTCCATCTCTTGACCCAACTAACCAGCATGCGTACATGACTACACATTTCATCATCACTTGCATGGTCGTCGTTATAAACTTATGTAGACCATAAGACCAAGCCTGTACTTCTTCCAACTCTAATGCATCGCTTTGCGCATTTTCGTATTTACCTGATTCAATATGTACACCATCGAATGCTCGGATCGTTTCGCTCATCGTAAAACTTGTTTCAGCAACCGCTGTACCCTTTGCCAAGGCACTTTGAACTTGATCAGCCAATCTGTTTGCGAATGACCCATAGACCGCAGACACAGAAGTGATGGCAGCCATTCCTGCGTATGCAAGGAGTGACAGCTTTCCAGTAGTGCGAATCATGTAGATCGATCCAAATAAAACTTGGGCTAGCTGTCGCAGCACTACATTTACATGAAATGATATCACCATCCCGATTTTATTCACATCACTGTTTAGTCGTGAGATGAAAACACCAGTTTCATTTTCATCAAAGAAGGCAGCTTCTTGTTGCAATAAATGCCTATGCAACTTTACCCTAGTGCTATAATTTGCTCTCGATCCTATGTGAAAAGACGAAAACACGGCGTTATTGAAAATAAAATAAAGGCTAAGAAATATTACAACCGTCTACTCACCTGCCATCCAAAAGAGGCTTCCCCGCATTCCAGTGAATAGTCCAGCAAGGATGCTTGTTATCGCCAACCCTGACAAAGAATTGATCAGTGATAAACGGCTTGTTGTCATGGCGTTTGATACACAATGAAGACATTGACCATAGAAGTGTGGTATTGTACTTTCCATTGCCGCTCCAAGCATAAGGAAAGTGAGACTGCTTTTAATTATGGTATTGTCGTAATTAACCAAGGAAATAATTTCACCCACTGAGCTTTTTACCACCGATATTGTTTCACGGATCCCCAATTTTTCTTCAGTTGTAGAGCTGTCAACCTCAACTTGCGATCTAAACAAATTAGAATTAAGATTGGTATATTGTTCTGACTGCAGATCAAAGTCATTCCTCTTCCTCGCATACTGAGCAACATACTGTGCAAAGAATTCTGCGCTCTCGCGAAGCTTTTTGACTCTCGGCTGGAAAGTCTTTTCCCTATCACCAACCAAACCTTTGTTGATTCCAGGAGAACTCAAAACATGTTGTCGAAAAAATTGCTGCTTCAGATTATTTTGTAAGTGTAGGCATACCATAGGATTTGCTTGGAATCCTTCCGAAAAATCCGAAAGCATAACAATCGATGAAGCGAAGAAGGACATTGACCGTCTCAGAACATTTCGTTTTCTTTGATGGGCCTTCATTCTATTCCACTAAGAGCTAGATCTTGACTTTTCTATAAATATAAAGAATCTATTTCTAATTTTTGACGATGCGAGCGGTAGTCTATGGCACTAACAGCTGGTGGACCTTTAAGATCTCGATGACCTTCCTTCTTCCACTTTCGCCTTCCCTTCTGTTTTTGCTTTGTTCATATCATATCATGAAAATGGTTTTTCAACAACACAGGCTACCGGTATAATTGGTGATCAGAGCCTACGAACTTTCAACTTTCTTCACAATATGACGTCACAATCGGTGATGGCGATGGTTTGTCCAAGATTCGGTACTAATCATATCGGTACACTGGACATGTCCAATTTGTGTCCTTAATGTCGGGTATTGGTATCTGGTATTTTTTGTTTAAATGTAGAGTGGATAGATCCCCAGTCATTCCATTCAAATGAACAAGTTAAATAATGCCTAAATGCCGAACGAAAAGCCTTAAAATATTGTGGTGCACTAATATTATTTGTTGCAGAAAAAGAATTTTTGAGCTCAAACATAATAGCACTAACATTAAATTGTCGACTGTTTTTCTATCTATATTTCTACTTTTTTAATTTTTTGCGACAACGTAGCTAGTTTGACCGTAACATTGCTCAACCTTTCCATCTATTCCGCATTTCCATCGGCAGGCGAATAGGCCGGGGAAGTCGGACTATAAGCAGGGGATGTAGGGCTATATGCAGGAGATGTTGGAGAATATGCTGGAGACGTTGGGGAATACGCCGGAGACGTAGGCGAATATGCTGGCGATGTTGGACTATAGGCCGGACTCGTAGGCGAATAAGCCGGTGACGTAGGCGAGTAAGCAGGAGACGTGGGTGAATAAGCTGGAGATGTTGGGCTGTATGCAGGAGACGTGGGTGAATATGCCGGTGAGGTCGGACTGTATGCCGGCGACGTTGGACTATACGCTGGGGACGTTGGCGAATATGCTGGCGATGTTGGGCTATAAGCTGGTGATGTTGGGCTATAAGCCGGTGATGTTGGACTATAGGCCGGACTTGTTGGACTGTAAGCCGGTGATGTTGGACTATACGCTGGGGACGTTGGGCTGTACGCCGGACTTGTTGGACTATACGCTGGAGAAGTTGGACTGTATGCAGGGCTCGTGGGACTATATGCCGGCGACGTCGGACTGTATGCAGGCGATGCCGGGGAGTAGGCAGGCGACGAAGGAGAATACGCTGGTGACTGACCATAAGAACCACTCGTCGGACCATTACCATAACTTCCACTTGCAGGTGAATAACTTGGACTGAACCCGCTATTGTACATGGGACTAAACGCGTTGTTTACAGCCGGGCTGAACCCTCCACCGTTGCTCATAGGATCGTAGGGAGTCATCTCTCCAATTTGAACTGATGGACTTTGGCCAAAAGGAGTTTGAGCGTAAGGTGTCGCTGCCCCGTTCATAACTGCACCACGGTCTGCTCCGTACATGAGTCCATCTACAACAACTTCAACTGCCTCCCTGATAACTTTTTGTTCATCGAGTAACAAGTCCATATCACCAGTGCCAACACGGGCAAGTTGGCCAAGCATAATATTCTCAGTAACACCTTTCAAAACTTCCTCCTCAGCAAACACAGCAGCCTCCATCAGCATATCAACAGTTTCTTCGAAGGAACAGCGAAGCATTGGTCCACTCTCAACACGATTAATACCATGACGATCGATTGCCATGAGATGACCGTGCATCGTCATGACATCTACCAAACAAGCCAAGTGTCGGTAATTCACGTAAGAACCATCAAAAGAGATAACGTTACGAAGTTCACTAAGAAGTGCCCCTCGAACTCCCTCAATCCCCAAGACACAAAATACCTCTACGATGTCATTCGATATCGTGCGTGTTGAATCAACATAATCGATACCTAACACGCCAGCAAAATTTGTACCATCTGTTTCTAATACCCATTCGTCTTTCATCACAAAGCCAAGCTCATCGTCCCATACTGCACGTTTGTTCCTATCGCGCATAAATACCTTTTTCACACCATCAACTCCACGTAGTTTCAAAGTATCAAGAAGTGTCTACAAAGAAATCAGGTCGATCAGTTTGTGCATCCACATATGTAACTAAATAAGAAATGTTTTTGTCAAGCATACCTTCTCCAAACGTTTTAAAAATACATCATCTTCTTGACCCAATACAACCTCTTCATCTTCCATGAATGGGAGCGGATTTCCCTCTTCGTCAACTCCGCCACCATGTGGAATGTCATTTACAATTCGAATTCGAGCAACAAGATCATCTGCATTGTCATCACTCACAATGACATTCAGATCAGTGCCGTACTCATTACTGATTTCCGTGACAATTTCTTCCATTCTCATTTTTTTGTCGTAAAATAATTGCTTGTTCAATTCTACACGAAGCATCCATGGTGATAAACGTCGCAGATCATCCTCACTTTCGTCACTTAGATCATAGTAGTCTTTCACAAATTCGATATCTTTCTCGACAACAGTATTTTTGACGTCAGGGTCATAATAAATCTCTGTCAATATAACCATATCTCCAAGTACAGTATATTCGAGAAGAGAATGTACCAATTTTGCGACATCACCATCATTACTAACATGTTCTTCCAAATACACCGTTAAACTTGGCGTTTTCACTGTCTTAGCTACATTAATAATCTCTTTCAATCGAGGGACTCCCAATGTTACATTCTTCGCACTAACACCAGCGTAATGAAATGTGTTAAGCGTCATCTGTGTCGCAGGTTCTCCAATACTCTGTGCCGCGAGAACGCCGGCCATCTCTCCTGGATTTACTTTTGCTTGGAAAAATCTAGTTTCGATTTCACCAATTACCCATGATAACGCGGCGTCACTCAATCGATATTCTACAAGTACACGTTTGCTCGCAAGCATTGATCGAATCAAAATTGAATAGTTTGTAGTTGCATTCTTTTGTGCTTCGATTGACAAGGCATCCTCACCATCCACAACAATAAGTCTACCAAGAAGTTCTTTGACCTTGCGGATAACATCTTTTGGATGTAAGTCACTTGGTTGACTTCTGTCGATTCGAAATTGATACAACGCATTTCCAAGCACGCGACGAATATTTCCAGGGGCATAAGACTTAGGATCAGATTCACGACCCGCCTCTCGGTTGGCCATCACAACACGGAGAATTTCTTGATCTTTCTTGAGTTGTTCACATTCTTCGTCTAATAAGAGTTGAACTTCTGGGTCGTGTTTGCAGTCCTCGGCAATTTCCTGCTCTAGATATGGAATTCCTTGATCATCTATTCCAAAGGTCTGTTCTTGGGTATTAAGTCGATATCTTTTGTCAAACTTCGCTTTCGACAAAGTCAAGCTATCAAACTCTTGGCGTTCAATCCAAACAGCGTCCATTCCATCCTCTCCATAAAGAAATTGCACAACCTGACCGTTACTGGTCCGTAATGTTCCATCGTACTTCGCCATGACAGTTTCCATAGCCTTCACTAGACGACGTTGAATATATCCCGTCTCAGCTGTCTTACAGGCTGTATCGATTAAACCCTCACGCCCACCCATGGCGTGAAAAAAGAATTCCTGTGGCGAAAGGCCACGTAAATAAGAGTTCTCCACAAAACCTCGAGACTCAGGGCCTAAATCATCTTTGTGGAAGTGCGGCATAGTTCGTCGACGGAATCCATACGGAATACGTTTGCCTTCAACGTTCTGTTGCCCGACACATGCAATAATTTGAGAAATGTTGATGAATGAACTATACACAATGACATATGAGGGATTGTTACATAACATTTAAATATCAGACAAAGAAAAACGAAACGTACCCTTTACTTCCGGCTGTTACCATTGCCTTAACACTATTAGTCTCATTGATACTACTTTGCGCACTCTTACCAGCATGATCACGTGCAGTGTTCAAAACTTTATTAACAAATTGTTCAAAACTTTCAATCATCGTTCGACCTGGTTGAGTTTCTAATTCACCACGTTGACCTTGCTTAACGAGGTCTCGTACTTGAAGTTTAGCCTGGTTGATGGTTCGCTCGATATTTTTCATCGTGTCAATATCAGCCACCGTATCAATAACTCCGATGCTAAAACTGGACTGAAGAACCCAGTGATTAACCACTCGTTGCACTTGCCCCATGAACTTTCCAGTCACTTCCCAACCAACATCAAGCCAACTAGTATGAATTAAACCACCCATACCGCTCCCAATAGTTTTTTTGTCAATTGTGCCTTCAACAAGTTCGCCCTCAAGAATCGTCACCAAGTTATCATAGGCGTTAAACGTATTCGGGCCAGGACCACCATTATTAGCTTTACTCTTGAGATTAATCGGGGGAAGAATGAGGCTCATGATTTGCTTTCCAGACCACAATTCTTTCGGCTTAAATATACACGGAGGAGGTATTTGGCCATCCCAATTGTCAACCCACATAAGAATATTCATCAAAAGGTCACGTTCGATGAAAACATCTCGTTTCGTCATTTTCTGCACGGCCAACAGCGAATCTTGAATGATACCCATAACGGGCTTATTGGACTGTCCACTTACAACACAACGTGCACTTAACATCATGAGCTCAGCTTCTGCTCGAGCTGGCAAACTCTGTGGTACATGCAGGTTCATTTCGTCTCCATCAAAGTCTGCATTATACGGGGATGTACAGGAGAGGTTAAGGCGAAATGTAGACCAGTCGAGAATCTTAGCCTTGTGAGCCATAATACTCATCTTGTGAAGACTTGGCTGACGATTAAAAATAACAATATCACCATCGTTCAAGTGTCGCTCAACTATCCATCCATTCGAAAGCAGCATTTCGCTTTTATTTCGTACGTAACGAAGATCGATTCGAGTTCCATCGCTACGAATAATGTGCTTCGCTCCAGGGTGCGTAGAAGGACCATTCGACACAAGATTAGATAAATGAAGCAAGTTGAAAGGAGTGACGCGTTCCGGGACTGTTAAATTCATCGCAACGGATCTAGGCACCCCCACCTGATCGATGCCCAAATTTGGGTCAGCCGTAATGACTGTACGCCCACTAAAGTCGACACGTTTCCCCATCAGATTACCTCGGATGCGCCCTTCTTTTCCTTTGAGACGTTGTTGACTGGTCTCCAGGGGCCGCCCGGATCTCTGCGTTACCTGAGGGACTCCCCTCAATTCGTTGTTCATAAAAGCAGCTACATTGTGTTGTAGTGCTTGCTCGAACTGCTCCGCGATGATGTTTGGTTCTCCATTTGTTATAGCTTGTCGAAGAGCTATGTTGCATTTGATTACATTCACCAACTGGTGAGTTAGGTCATCTTCACTGGACATAGCTCCTCCCCCAACTGTAACGCTAGGCCGAACATGGATTGGTGGCACTGGTAATACCGAGACCAGTAACCATTCCGGTCTGGCCCATGTCACATCCAGCCCAACTGCTTTGATATCTTCATCGCGCATTCGTTTAAATATTTCGTAGGTTCGTTGGGCACTCAAAAACTGCTTACGATCACTACTACTTAATCCGCTAAGAGCTCCCTCCTGTTCCATTTCTGCTGGAAACTCAGCTTCAATGTGTAGACCAACTTTAGTATACTTCGGCTGGTAGCCTTGACAGTGATCACATTTCTTCTTGTCACGTAGAAGATTGTGCAAAGCATCCATACGCTTCTTACGATCTGTTGGATACAGCCTTTTTACTATACGTTGAAATTTAAACTCTTCTTCGTCCATCACAAGTCTGGAGCAGTGATAACAAACACATCGTAGACACTTGAGCATTGGATTGAAGAAACCTTGGTGATAAACAGCGCGTGCTAGCTCTATATGTCCAAAATGACCAGGGTCTGACTTCTCATGCAAATCTCCCATTCGCGGATCATTTGCTCCTCCATACACAGGTTGACCGTTCACTTGAGTTTCATACCGGGTAATACCGGCAGGAATCTTCTTCCCATTCACAGTTAGGGCTTGTGTTACGCTGTATTGACGCTGCAACATTCATTTTTGCGAGTTTAAGCAGACAATAAACAGCAAACACAAAGTTTATCAGTCAATCATGATATATCACAATTTGTAAATAAGAAAACCTGACGAAAGCAATATCTTCATGCAATGTATGGAGAAATGGAGAAGATATTGAAATGTATTAGAGACGAAGAGGCGCGCGCGTAAACCATGTGTGTGTATGTGTGTGTGTTCACTGAGTGTGGTAAGATGTATGCAATAAAACACCGTAAGGTACAACAATGCATATACAACTTAAACGAATTTAGCCTGGTCACAGTGTGTCCGCCTCCCATGCGGTTTTCATATGCCTCCAAACCAGCACCCCAGATATCACACAATTTGCACAATTTTCAATTTTCGTCGCGCTAGCGCAGCTTACCAGCTCGTCGGGATTCACGGCACCAAACTGTAGCTTCTTGACTCGACGTAGCCGTACACGTGAATATCCAAAATTTTCACTCTCCATTCCCAGGCTCATGCCCCCTGCTGCTTGCGCTCCCTTGCGTGCCATTATGCGTTCAGTTTTTAGATTAATTAAGTGTGCTTGTTAGTGTCGTTGTCGGATATGGTGGGTGTTATTCTCGGCGAAAACCCCGAGAAATGCCTCGATCCAGTTGGCATGCCGTCCTGCGCGAGGCTAACTTTGGCAGTTGGACGGTTTATAGATTACGTGGGATTGTACGGTAGTTATGTAATCCACAGGTGGAGGTTTTTCATCTCAGCCACACATGTACACAAATGCTGCGCGCACCGCCCTGTTTCATTTTTGTTAGAGGATATCATGATGTTTGTTTGTTGGATGAGTGAGGTATCACGATGATGCTATTCTTCTTCGTCTGACTTTTATTACATGAATTGACCAAGTGTTTCAATTCAATTTAGATTTCACTGTACATGTACATACACACAGCAACGGAGAACGATATTGAGTTATCATCGATAGGTTTCCCTTTGCTTCGATTTGATCTTCTTTTAGACGTGTGTGTGTCTGTCTGTTCGTGGTAGTGGTGTAGGTAAGGTCCGTAATTAAGTCAGTGGAAACGTTTGCGAAATATACAACTGTATATAGATAATGGTAGATTTGTTTTCTCTGTCAACCATAGAGAGGGAGAGACTGAGTGAGGGTCGGAAGATGTGATGAGCCTTGAACGTAATGAGGCTTTTCGAATAGACCTTTTCTTCGTTTCTGGATTGTTTGAAATTTTCTCTATTACACTAAGTTACCGGTATATATGTAAATAGAATAAAAAGTGAAGTTGATATTGTACACTCAAGAAAATGGTTGAGAATCAAGAAGCTTGCTTCCATAAGAATGCACCACTCGATGATGCGAAGGTGGACTCGTACATTGCCCCGTGTCCCATGGGTTTCGAGCACGTCATGAT
>Ga0213867_1000927_pt1 | contig 13073 bp, 26 predicted proteins | sample PICome_12_FD_160120 | JGI IMG/M metagenome (GOLD analysis project Ga0213867, IMG submission 160120) | Coastal seawater microbial communities near Pivers Island, North Carolina, United States - PICO540 | ecosystem: Environmental > Aquatic > Marine > Coastal | place: USA: North Carolina... | reverse complement strand
TCTCGTGACAACAATCAGGAAAGGCTAGAGCTAGCAACCATGGGATCTATCATGGGATATGGCCTTGGCGGTGTTATCCATCTAGCTACAAGACCAGCAAAGCAAGGCAAGCCTTCAGCCAGAACAGAGGCAGACGATCAGCTTGATGATGATTGGGTGGACCAGAACATCAACGCCGCCATCAAGAACAAGACCACCATTCTTTACAGGGCCAAGCCTAGATGGAGAACTGTTGTAGGTAACAATGGTCGCTTGCAATCTCCAGAGCTGGATGGCGGTGTTCTCAAGCGCGTTACTCCTATAGAACGGCTCAAGAAATTCAACGACAAGAAGCCAAACGACAAATTCAACTCACAGAAAGATGAAGTCCGCGTCAGAGATGAGAACGGCAATGAGTTTGTTGTTCCCCTAGAAAGCATAGAGAGAGTCAACCTGACTGGTGCTAACACTAAGAAGTTTGAAGACACCATGAAGTTTGAGAACTCTAACTACCAATTCAAAGCACCGCGTCAGGTACTCAAAGAGAAGTACAAGGAGGACGGATCTCTAGCACTAACCAAGGAGGGGGAAGAGGCTGTTAAGAATGGCGAACCACTGACTGCCAACATGGTGCAGATGGAGATGAGGGACGCCACATGGAAAGACGCAAGGACAGCGGGGGAGCTATGGGATTCTCTAGTAGAGGGCGGCAAGAAGCTATACGCAGATCTAGTAAGAGGATCTGATGACACGCTGTATCAGAAGGTATCTAAACAGGTGGGTAACTTCTATCAGGTAGCCTCTACTAATGCGGGCAGGCAGACAACCAAGGATTTTGTTGGCATTGGTCAGCCGCTTACCCCTCTGTCTAAGAACATAGATAAAGATAAATATCTCAAAGCTTTCATTGGTGACGTAACCAACAGACGCAACCTGATTGAGAAATATGGTGGCGCTAGAAAGAAGTGGATAATAGAGAACGTTACTGAAAAGAAGCTCAGAACCTACATAGCTAAGAACTATGGAGAAGAAAACGCCGAAGCATGGGATGCCTATCTATTTTGGAACAGGCAGAAGAAGGAGATACACGTTGAGTATCTCAGTGGCATGCGCCAGTTCATGCCAGATGTTAACCCTGATGTACACATTCATATGTCTCTTACCAAGGCGGCTAGAGAGGCTAGGATCAATGCTTCTAAGCAGAAGCGTGGCACACAAGTAGAGTACAACCCACTTAGTAGAGATGACTCTGCCCTAGAAAAGCGTAGTAGGGGCTCGTTTATGCTTCGCTTGCAGGATGATGCGGCCCTGTATGCTGATGATGCCCCTCTTGTTGATGACTATCTCAACCCCATCTTCACTGACTTCAGGCGTACTGCAAACTTGGAGCAGTTGTATCAGATAGCTAAGAAGTTCAACCTGAGAATGCCTGACCTAGACAATGGTGAGCAGGCATACAAGGTATTTGAGAGGATAGAAGAAGACTTAATCCGCCGTGGCATTAACCCACAAGCCGCTAAGTATGCCGCCAAGATTATGTCTGATGACTTTGTTGGTAGCACTCGCACCCCCAATGGCTGGCTCCAAGCCCTTAACTCTATTGGTTATGCAGGATCTCTGGCTGGCTTTAAGTCTGCTGTACTTAACCTGCATGACATACCTATGGCGGCTGTGCTGTATGGCCCCTCCTCATTCAAAGGGATAGCTAATGTCAAAGGCATAGACATTACAGATCAGGGCATACGCCAGAACGTAGGTGAATTTAGAGATCGCATGATTGAGTCTATGCGGACAGGTGAGATGAGTCCTGAAGCCTATGCCGCAATGGTTACCCGTAAAGGCACAGACCTGCTGATGCAGGGAACTGGTTTCTCTTGGTTTGATACTGTCGGCAAGAACTCTATCAGCAAGATGATCGTCCAGAATGCTGTGGATACAGTTGAAGAGTTAGAGAAAAGGTGGGGCTTCTACTTTGATGAGCGGCAGATAGCTGTCCTTAAATCACAGATCAGGAAGCATGGCACTGACCTGACCAAGTACAACAAGGAAGGCACAGAGCTGATGGAAGAGCTGTTCTTTGCTGGCCTTGGTCAACAGCAGTTGATAGCTATGTCAGGTAGACCAGCGGCATGGGCTAGGCATCCTAACTTTAGAATGATGTGGGCATTGCGTGGCTTTGCTATTAAGCAGTTGGCTTTGGCTGAGAAGAATGTTGTAGACAATATCCTTGAGGGCAACATCAAAGAAGCTGTGGACTATATGAAGCGGTATGTAATCTTTGCCGCCGGCTCCTTTGGCTTACTCAATGAGGCACGACAGTGGATGTGGGGTGATGGAAACTTCACCGTAGGTGGCATCTTGATGGGCATGGGTGACCAGATAGTATCTACTGCTAGCATCAACACCATTGGCCTCAATGATTATCAGTGGGGCCGCATGATGCGTAATGGTGTGGCCCTTACATGGCTTGAATCACTGATACCCATTGGCATAGACATACCCAAAGACATTGTTCTTAATATAGCTGATGCGGCAGATGGTTCTGTTAGTGGTAAAGAGGGTCTTACTTGGGGCCAAAGAGCGGCGTATCCTGCTGTTCAGTTCCCAATCTTTAAGCAGACTGGCAGGATGTTTGACAATCTTGCTGACACTAATCTGTTCGGCATTCCAATTCAGGCTCCTTTGCCTCAGCCGCTTGATGATATAAACAGGAAGTACCTACTAACAGAGACAGCACCGAGGGAGTCTGATGGCTAAGCTCTATTTCTTTGAAGGTCGCAACACTGGCATCTATGCTGAGTCTGCCGCCGCCGCTAGAAAGAAATGTAAGCGTGGCTGTGGCAAGCTGGTTAAGACTCTAGATAAAACCCCACCCAAGAATGGTGCATGGGATAGGACTAGGAAGGATGGCAAGTCCCCCGCCAAATCCTCAGTAGGACATGGCAGGGGTTACGGCCCTAAGCGGAAGTAGTTAGTGACTGGTCTCGGCTTGGCTTTGTAACCAAGCAAATATCTCATCAGCGTAATTCTCTAAGCCTTCACCTTCTGACATACGGATAACCGTATTTTGAATGCGCCTTATTTCGGCAAAGCCTTTTTGCTTGTGAAGGGTATGGTGCATGAAATTGCAGGCTTGGATTAGGTCATCGAAAATCTCTGACTCATAAAGCACTTCTGTTCTGTCTGGGGTTTTCCATTCAACAAGTTGGTATTGAAATTCTGGTACATCAGTTGGTATTTCACCGATAACTATTTCGGCATCTTTAGACATATCACTTCTCCTTTCTATGGCCCATAGTTTTCTTTTATATTTCTTAATGCTCGGTCAATACTTAGGTCTATTTCTTTTGGGGTTGGTGGCGGGAAATCCTGTAGCTCAAGATACTTAAGCGCATTTGCTAGTCGCAATTCAGACTTGAGTGTTGAGATTTCAGCCAATAGTCGTTGTATTTGAAAGTCATCCATATCACTTCTCCTTTCTGTATCCTTGTGAATAAAGCTCAATCAATTCCACTAGCTCTGCTGGTGGGGTTGTACTTTCTGGGTGTTCAATGACTACAGCAAAGATGATGTTGCCCTCCTCATCTCCAAAGTACCAAGTCTTATCCGTCCACTCTGGCATAGGTTTACCTGTAAGCCACCACTCTTACTGGCTTTATATTTGAGGTGTCTAAGTATGGACAATCAGTAGCGTCTACTACCCCATCTTTGTCCGCGATTAATTTCTGAAGTTTAATTATGTATCGGTTTAGATCCTCAATGTGGTCAATGCATTTTTCTAATTGCTCGTTGTAATACTGAACGCACTCGTTATAGCTGTCTCTATGCTCATGCTCTTTTAGGCATATAAAATGCAGTAGCTGATCTACTGTTGCTTTGCTCATTTTTCTCTCCGTCAGTTGTAGCTCACTATCTCATATTGAGGATCTTGCTCTGCCTTCCTGAACTCTTCTCTGTAATGTTTAGAGATCTCAGCTCTGAGTGCGGCATTAGTCTTCAGTGTGGTGTTCCACTTATCGCGCAGGATCTCCATGTGTCCTTCGCCGTAGTGCATCTCTAACCACCTATGAAACTCCAGTGGGTTCTCTCCGAACCAGCGATGGTGGTATCTACATAGGCAGATAGCATTGTCCATGCTCCACCTTGTTGACTTTGTTTTCCTGCCATAGATATGAGCGCAGTCACTACCTTCCTGACCACAGTACTGACAGGTGTGCTTGTCTCTGTGACGTACTGCTTTGCTGAACCAGATGTCTGCTTGATCTCTCTTGATAGCCATTACATATGCTCCGATAGTGAGGGGAAGGGAACGAACACACCCAGCTTCATGTTGATTGCATCGATCATGGCATTGGCAGATTCTGATAGTTGAGTAGTCCCCAGTTTTCTGGTACTATTTATTCCATACATCTGCTCAATGATTGGTTTAAAGAACATCTCCTTAATGCTGTTCTCTGACCAAGGTATCTCAAACTCCTCATTGAACGGATGCTTCTGCATAAACCCAGCATCATTCAAGGCAGTAGCCAGTTGTCTAAACAGCAGGTGAAGAGCATTGTGTTGGCGAGTAGATCTGTTTGATCTGACAATGCTGTAGGTTCTATCTATCCCTTCCTCTGCCTGCTCAGTGACATACTGGCAGAACATTTTGGCCTTCTCTCTGTCAGTGACATCCCACGTTAGTGCGCTCATGCCGCCCACCGTTTAGTTATCCACTCTCTTCTCCAAGCTACGTTCTCATAAACTCTGTAGCTAGTGCCTGATAACTCTCTTGGCATCAGCCTATCTTGACTCAGCCCCATCACAATGGCTTGCCTTACCTTCTTAATATCCCAGCCCGTGGCTTCCATTGCTTGCTCTGTTGTGAACTCCCTTGGTAGAACTTCCAACATATCTCTAAGATCTAACTCAGCGGGACCGCTAAACGTCATGCCCATATCTCCTGTAGCTTGTGTGTTTCTGGTATTGAATCTGGTTGATTAAGTCTCTTAGCTTCTTGATTAACTAAGATCAGCCATGCTTCTGCTTGATCTTCAGTTACTTGTTCAGCCTGTTCTTTAAAGGGAAGTGGTTGATCCCAGAACCTTGGTATCCAATGAGTCCAAGCCTTCCTTATCTCTGGTGGACAGGTATCCTCTATCTCTTTCTCTTTGTAGGTAGACTTAGGTGGCCTGATTAGCTCAATGATTTGCTGGATATCAGCAGGCTTAGGAGCAAACTTGCCTTCATTTGGATAGAGCCTCAGTGCATCCAGCACTAACTCTGGATTGTTCTGCTGTCTTAACCACTGCCTCCAGAACTTTCTGCTTAGCTCATCCATCTTCTTGTTATAAAACTGAAGGGTCATGGATATAGCAGACAAGCACCTATCTTCATCTTCATGCCTCATTGATAGCCTCTCTTTTAATTACTATGGTTCTTCCACAGGATGTGCATTCAGCCCACTTAACTATCAGCCTGCTACCATCTTCCTGTTTGGTGTTACTGGTTTTATCAACGGTGCTACCACCACAGCTACATTGCATCTCCGATCTCCTTTCCACGGACAATACTTAACCTACCCGCGAGGGCATTTAAAAAAATCTGACGAGCTAGTTGTTCTGCAAATCCAGCGTTAGCTTTCCTCTACCCTACTGCTCTCGCACGGTAGACAGGATCGGTCACGAGTATCACGCGGCTCCCATAATTAATGGGCCTACTCCTCGCAGACAACTAACGGTGTGGTTGTGGTAGACTTGAGTCGGACGGCAGGAATCGTTACATGTCATCCGGTTCTCAGTTAGTAGGTCTGCACAACCTGACTAACACCGTCCCCCTACCTTACTCCTCTCTGTAAATATTGCAACAACTTTTTCTGGCATATCCCATCACTGCGTCTTATCATCTCTAATGTGGAATGATCCACAGTTAAAGGAGATGACATGGCACAAGAAGGTGTAGTTAGTATCCACGGAAAGCAATACAAGACAGTTGCTCTTAGAGTATTTGAATTCCGTACAATGAATCCTGATTGGGGTATCCATACTGATGTTGTATCAGTTGATGACCAGTCTGTAGTAATGAAAGCATGGGTCACAGATCCAGAGGGTCGCGTTCGTGGCTGTGGTCACGGCGAGGAATGGCGAGCCGCATCAAAGATCAACTCCACATCTGCGCTGGAGAATGCTGAGACCTCTGCTATTGGCAGGGCGCTTGCCGCTATCTGCTTGGCTGGTACTGAGTACGCCTCTGCTGATGAAGTGGCTGGTGCTATCCATAACCAGAAAGTAGCTGAGTCTATTGATTACTTGCTTGAGCATATGGAAGCAGTCAGGAATAACTGGCAGTCCGTATCTGCTATCAAGGAAGCCATCTCTGATAACGACATTGGCTATGCCTGCCAGCTTTACGCTGAGCTGGGGCATGAGGCGCAGGAGCAACTGTACAAAGCCCCCTCTAAGGGCGGCATCTTTACCACTGCTGAAAGAAACTACATGCGGTCTAATGAATGGACTGCTCAAATGAAGGAGACAGTTAATGGATAACAAATACGACAAGCCCTTACCCGAGACAGGCATCCGTGCCTTCATTCCTGATGACAAGGTGTATGCCTTCAAAGGTATGACACCAGAGGCAGGACAGTTTGTAGTTACTAACATGAAGATTAATCCTAAAGAGTTCTTTGCTTACGTTAAGGAATACCTCAACGAGTACGGTGCTGAGCAGGAGCATATGTTTCTGAACATCAAGCTTTCCAAAGGCGGCAAGTTCTACATCACTGTTGATGAATACAAAGCTGAAGGCAGGGGATCTAATAATCCTCAAGCACAACAGCCTGCTAAATCATCACTGCCTTGGGAGAATTGATAATGGATCTTGATGTACTCCAGTACGAAGAACTGAAGAGTATCTTTGGTTGCCGCAAGGTTAAGATCCTATGTGACACACTAGATAAAGAGGGCATCCCCTATATCTGTGATAGCAAAGGATATCCCATGGTGCTACGAGACGCTCTCAATAAGCGTATGAGCAACGGTAAGGCAACCCCTACCTCTCCTACTCCGTAGTCCTGTTCGTGCTACTGCGGGGCTCCTGTGGCCTCCAGTAGCATACACCCTGCTACATCTCCTCATCGCTGTTCCAGTAATCAGGCTGTCGCCTCTTCTCTATGCGACCCTCCATACCCTGCGATGTCGTACCATCTCGCCTTTCCTGTATCTTTCTATGCTCGGGCGCTCCCCTGCGTCTTCTGTTATAGCTCGCCCGCCTAGCTTTTTAATACAGCTCGCCAGCGAACCAGCCCTGTTTTCTTCTATCAAAACAGAGTCGCCAACTTCCATTTTTGCGGCAAGCCTCTGGTTTCTACCTGTTCCCTTTCCTCGCTCTGGTACAGGCAGGTCTTTTTCTATTGGGTGTTCTTCGTAATCTATCATCTGCTACTCCTCATTTAATGGTGCTCACTCCTACCCTTTGCCTTGTATACAACAGTGGAATGGAGACCACTGGGTGCGCTAAGGCTTTGAAGCAATCAGGGTAGGTAAGTAATGCCAGTGAGCGGTGACATCGGAGGAAGCGCACCTACGTATTCAGTCAATCAATAAGATGAATGTAGCTAAAGCCGCTACAAAGAACAGTGATATCCACATCTCATTAAGCATAGCGATGATCCTTAATGTCACCTTCTGAATAGAGAAACTCTAGGTACTCACATGCCTTGTCATCATCAGCAAACTCAATGATCTGCCCCTGATATACACAGATATCTAGGTCATGCTCATACAGTCCATCACCAACTGGGTAGCAGGCTGACCTGCCCCAGTTAATATCATCAACATCAACCTCTAAGATGATCTTGATCTTGTTCATTCCTTCACCTCCGTTATGTTGGTATAGGTAACACCCTTGCTAGTCAGCATGTCCTGCATCAGCTCCATGTCCTGATCGTCAAGGCATCTCAGCACCATGTGCTTGGCATCATCTGCACTACAGGCAAACACAGTAGCTACGTAGTCAGTGCTACGGTTGAATGACACCCGATAGTTCTTGAACATCTTCATTGGTACGACATTACTGCTCATGGGTATGCTTGCCTCCGCATTAATAGGTTTTTAAGGTACTCAATATCACGCCCTGATCGTCTTGATAGCTCAGCTAATGTGATATTGGTTGAGTCAAACAGGTCAATGATCTGCTCGTCTGTCATTGTTTCTCCTTAGCCTTAGCTATTTGTAACTCCTCATCTGCTATGACCTCATCCCAACACCATCTGTGGTATGTCATGTGGTCAGTCTCATCTTTAGGATCGATGTGATCTGGCAGATCATCAGGCCAATGCTTGCAATCATCCTCTGCATATATGGCTTCACAGCACCACTCACATTTAGGAACCCAATGCATCTTTCTGCTCCTTAACAATGGCTACTTGCTCTGGGTATTGATACAGCTCTGACTCATACAGCATGTGCTTGCATGGGTAACAGGCGTAGGTATCACCCTGCTTAAGCATGGTTTCACCACAGATATCACAGCTAACCTTGATGCTGTTCGATACTACTAACTCCATACATCCTCCTTATGGTCTGAGTCGGTGCGCCCCGCGCAAAGCACGGGGGCGCAGCCGAACTCAGGCCGCTTGCTTTACTTCCTTTGATACAACCTGCTTGCAGTAATCCAGTACCTTGTTAGCGGCAGTGCTAGCCTTAACAAACTTCTGGCTATCATCCTCTAACAGCTTGGCCCAATGCTCTAGGTAACTGGCATGATGCTCAACGTCATAGTCAATGCCATGCTCAGCACACAGAAACACTGCTGATAGCTCAGCAATTAACTCTTCAAAGGCATAGTCAGGTGTACCAAACCTACCTGTCATGTCCCTCTTAAGCCTGCTCTCATGCCCTGTACTGTGGGCTAGCTCATGGAACATGGTGGATAGGTAACCCTTGACTGTCTTGAACTGGCACAGGTCAGGCATCGCCACCTCATCTGTCAGTGGTCGGTAGCTAGGCTCACCCTCTCTCATCTTCACACCCAGTGCTACCTGTAGCTCTGTTGCTGGTGTTAGATCAGCGCCATCATGTACAAACACAGGCTCTCTGACATCCTCAATGCCTTCGAACTGCTCAATGCTTGCTGTATTAGTCACGATCATAAAGGGTGGCTTGGTTACCTCACCTGTATGCTCATCCCTCTCGACCTTTGAGTAGAAATAAATGGGGAAGGTCTTGCGTACTGGATCTCCCTTCTCACCCTTGAACTTGAAGCCTAGCTTGATGGCCTTGCTCACTGAGATGTATCGGTTGGATGTATATCCATACTTCTCATTGTGAGCCCAGCAACTAACTGCATTACCAATGCCATACTTGTAATCACTCAGGTGATTCATAGGCATCCCGGCCTTAGACACCCACCCCTTTTTCCAAGGGGGAGTGCCTGCTTTGATGGCTTCTAGAATAGGCTTAACAACTAGATCAGACTTAGCTGACATGCGGCCCTCCTGTTAATACCTTCTGCTCTGCTTCAAGTTGATTGGCTTGATTGCTCTGTGATTCAGAGTGCCATTGCTCAAGCTGGTTAGCTCTCTTCAGGTGAGCCATCCTGCCTTCCTCTGCCTCTGTATACTCATGCCTAAGAAGATCGATGCACTTCTTGGATACAGCACACAGGGCTGGCACGTTAGCCATCTCAAGCCATTGATATATCTCATCTATATCAAGGCGATACTCACCATCACGCAGGTAATCAATCATCTCTCCTGCTGTGATGTTGTTAGATTCCATCAGCTCACAGATATCTTCACAGTCTGCATACAACTCAAGCTCATCGCTGTAATCAGAGATATCTACCTGAATAACACCTTCAACTCTTACGCTCATACTGCCTCCTGAAATGATTCGGTCCACTTGGTAAACACTTCCATTGCTTCTTGCCTATTAAGGCCGCACTCCATCTGCAAGAACTTAGGTGCGCCAAACATATTCATTGCACCTGACTCACGAATGTTGTCCAGTACCTCAAACCAAGACTGCAATTCCTCAGCACTCATTAACTCTGACATCTTGTATCTCCTCTTTAACATTAGATAAGTCCACATCATCACAGATAGGACAGCTTTGATCTGGTTGCCATAACCCACCACATCCTGTGCATGGCACTAGCATTACTGGTACTAACTCAACCCACTCTCTCTCCATCAGAACCTCAGACTAAATTCGCTGGTGGATTTAACTAGCTTGCCTTCTTTACCGATGTAAGTAGGCACGTATAGGCTAGTGTCTTTATCTTTCTTGGACTTAAAGACCCTGTACTTTTTGCCCTCCTCTGGTTTGAAATCCTTAAGCCGTTTAACTACACGGTAGATAACGATCTCACCTACCTCGATGTTGTCTGATTGCGGTGCTATGTAATAGCTCATACTTCCTCCTTAATTAATTCAGCGAGTCGCTTGACGCCCCGCACAGATGCGGGGGCGCTCAAGCTACGAGCTTCCTCTCTCATCCCACTAATGAATAGATCAATACCAAACAAACGATCACCACTGTTGCTTCAGCTACGTCCAACCAGCTCATTGGCTACCTCCTTTGCCTGCTGGAATGTTGGATACCTGCCTATGGTTTTGCATTTGTACTGCACCAACCAGTTCTTCCTGCTCTTGCAGTAGGACACACCTCTTACTCCTGATGTGTTGTTTGAATTGATGCCTCTGTTCAAGGCATTGGCTGACCTAGTACACGCCCTCAGATTGACAAGCCTGTTATCCAGCTTGTCTCTGTTGATGTGATCTATTTGGTCAGGCCAGAACCCATAGGTCAGGAACCATGCTATGCGGTGGCACTTCATTGTCTTGTTGCCAACACGCACAGTTTTGTAGCCATTTGAATTAACTGCATCCACTGGCTTGCCATGCTTGGATACAACCCCAGTGCTGGGGCAATAGCTGATGCCTGCTAGTCTCATCAGTCACACCCTGCTAGATCATGAGCAAGCACCTTTTCATTGTGTTCCTGTGCTAGTTCTAGTATCGGAGCCATAGTCAGGATGATCTCCTTGGTGTTGGGTGTGCCTCCATCTCCACCCCTGATGATGGCCTGCTTCAATGTATCTAAGGCAACAGTTCTAATGCTGGGCTGGCTATGCTCTAACAATTCCAATGCCACTCCAGCCAACAGCTTCTGTCTTTTGTTACTCATAAACATATACACCTCCCATCAATTAAGAAAGATCATACCACATTAGGATAGATCGTACAACATTAATCTATTTTAATTTATATATTGGTACGGGAGACAACGCCCCGCACAAAGTCGCGGGGGCGCTTGTCTCGCGTACCTTCTTCCCTTGTTTCTTCGTGTGTTCGTGTGTCGTGTTCATCTCCAGCATCCTGCTATTCCCGTGGTGTCTCACTCATCTCCAGCATCCCACAAAAACCAAACCCCAAAACCCTAAATGCGCTCGCAAGCTCGCAGTACTGCACTCTTTATGACAGAGGGGCTACGGCAGGATGGTGCTATCCGAACCGGCTCCAGTCGGCTTGGAGACGCCTCCTTCACCTGACATTGAAACCCCAGCTAGATAGGAGAGCGGTCGGTTTTTAGTTATATCTACAATCTCTGCTAATGAATTATCATTCTAAGAAATCGCTGTTAATCAGGTGCGATCTGTGAGAATATAATAGCCATGGCAATGTCGCCATATATGAGGAGTATTTCAATATGTCTAAGGTTTACACTTTGCAACAAATCAAGCTTGCCCTTCTGACTGGGTTCATGTCCGTTCGCCGCTCTGGTGAGTCACCCCGCCACAGCGGAACCTTCCGCATGACATTGGCCGAAGGCACACCCGACCAGTTCCAAATCGAGTGTGACGCGTGGCTCTGGGAGTTACAGGAGAAGGATCAAGAAAAGTGGCTCGCCAAGGATAAGAAGCGAACTCTGGACTACTGCCCAAGTATGTACATGGGTACGGAGAAAAAGCAGAAGGCCGAGTTTTTCCTTGATCCCGTCGAAGCCCTTCAGGGTCAGCACGAGATCGACAGCGGCAAAGGCCCGCAGGAATCTGCACTGGTCGTGGAGCAGGACACCACCGACAAAGGCCGCGCGAAGACCCGTGCTAAGATGGAAGCCGCAATACGGCCTGATGAGATCGACGAGTGCGAGAAGGAGAACGCCGCATGAATAATGCAGAATATCTCAGTTCAGAGTATGGCGAGGCCCAGCGTTCGATTCAGCTAGAGTTTGACTGGTTGGAATCAATCCTGCTGAGTGAGCCGGACATCTGCACAGAGTGTGATGGTCAGGCATGGGTAGAGCTTCCGGACGGAAGCAGGCAGTGCGCATACTGTGACTGAGTAGATCGGACTCCGAGCCCGCTGCCCTAAAGGGAGCGGGCTTTTTTTGTGCCTGCTATCCTGAAAAATCGCCTCGCTTCGCTCGGGTAGAATGTCGCGACAAGTCGCGGTGTTTATATGCGAGGCGTTCCCCCTCGCGCTCCCCCTAACTGCATAGATGCCCCCGCAAGCGGGGAGAACAAACTGCACTCTTGCTAAGACCTAGCCTGATTGGTCATCTTATTGATTTAACTGGGGTAGTTGCTGATGATCTGTTGTTATCTGGAAGTACAGCACCTTTGCTAATCTGTGTCTTGAACTGTAGGGGAAGTGGCATACCAGTAGTAGACAGTAGTATTAACCTGATAACTACCAGCTTTCTTAATAACCTCGGGTGGTTCCCTTCCCGTTCCTTGCTTAATCTATGGGTTACCCTGCGGGCCGACCACGATAAAGCCGTGGTCTAACCCAAAGATACGCTCGTCACTACCACCGGAGGTCAAAGGCTAAGCTCTCGGGCTACGCCCTCGGCTTTCTTTCGGGGGTAAACCCCCGAGCCCCCAAGGTCAAAGTCAAAGTCAAAGGCTCGGTTGCGACAAGTCGCGCCCTCCTTACCCCCCCATACCCCCCCAAGGGGGGGCAACGTCAACCCCAGAGGAGGAGGTGCCACCCAGATTTACTAGAAATCAAAATACGAAATACCCTGAAAGCTATACGGCTCTATGTCTGAGACCAGATCAGGGGTTTTATTGCAATATCCAAAGAACAGGGCTATATTCCACAAAACCCTATA
>Ga0213867_1000926_pt1 | contig 13084 bp, 10 predicted proteins | sample PICome_12_FD_160120 | JGI IMG/M metagenome (GOLD analysis project Ga0213867, IMG submission 160120) | Coastal seawater microbial communities near Pivers Island, North Carolina, United States - PICO540 | ecosystem: Environmental > Aquatic > Marine > Coastal | place: USA: North Carolina... | reverse complement strand
ATAAAGCCCCGCATCTAGGCCAATCCCGCTGCTACCGGTTACAACCACGCACTTACCATTAAAATCAGCTGACATTATCTACCTCTCCTCAAAAATTGACCTAGCAGAACTGTTGATGTTACGTCATCCTGTTCTATCCGCAGGGCTTGTGACCGCGGCAAATGCCCATTTGTCTATTTTGTCGATATCATCTGCTTCAAGTTTGCGACAAAAACTTTGCATGTGCAAATATCGGCTCGATTTTCGCGCCCAGTTGAGTCAACCTTGTCAGGTGAAGGAAGAAATAATAAAAAGAGGTATAAAAATGGAACCAATTTGCATCGTTCCCGCAGGCGATCTTTGTGGTGAAGCTGCAACCTGGGATGCTTTGGCAAACTGCCTTTACTGGTCCGATATCAATCGATTTCTTCTTCACGTCTATGATGCGGGTTCACTTTCAACGCGCACGCATATATTCGATGAGCCTGTGGTAGCTATTTCGCTGACCGACCGTCCAGAACAGCTTCTTATTGCCCTTGTGTCCCCGCTGATACTTTTTAATCCTACCAGCGGTGCCCGCCAGAGCCTGCCAGCAAAGCTGGATAGCTGGCCTGATATTCGTTTCAATGACGGGCGAAGCGATCCACTTTCTGCCTTCTGGATTGGCACGATGGGAAACAATGTAGGCCCGAATGGCGAAGTGCTGCGGGTAACAGAGGGCAAAGGCGTTTTACATCGGTACAAAAGTGGCAGCACTCTTGAGGTAATTGAAACGGGCATTGGCATCCCCAATACCTTGTGCTGGTCACCTGACAGTCGCCGTTTTTATTTTGGCGATAGTTTGAAGAATGAAATCAGGGTCTATGACTATGATCCGCAAAGTGGTGACATTGGCCCTGGGGCGTGTTTTTTTTCTGGCTTTGAGCGTGGCCTTCCAGATGGCTCTGCCATGGATAGCGATGGATATCTCTGGAATTGCCGCTATGGCGGCGGTTGTGTGGTTCGCGTAGCACCAAACGGCGACATCGACAAAATAATCGAAATTCCAGCTAAAAATGTGACTACTTGCACATTTGGCGGTTCTGATTTGACCACTCTTTATATTACTACTGCTGCCGCTGAACGCGTACCAGAAGACCGCCTTGCTGGAAGCCTGTTTGCCATTGAAACAGGGATAAGGGGCATGCCAGAAAATCGGTTTAGTGTGACCTAGTCTGATCTGATTTTATTTATTCTGGCTTTCATGTCGCCAGCTTCTGAAGCGGTTAAAAGCCCCATACGCATGGCGATTGACCAGCGCTTCTTGCCATCTAGCTTAACAATATTTCCTTTGGCTTTTTCAGCCGTGAAACCCTCTACCTCGGCAGTTGCCGGAAAAGCCAGACCAAGACCATCTTGATCAGGCGTGCGACAAATCCATCTCATGCAGATGGGTGCCTGTTCAGGGCGATATCCGATATAGTCAGCTGTGCCATCAGGATGCAGCTGGATAGCATGAGCAAAACCCCCGCTATCTGATAGCATATCCATGCTGAAAACTACTTCTGGGTCAAAGGCAAGCGAGGGGTCAAATTGGTGATGGGGTAGAGGGTCTACTGCCAACTGTGTAATAAAGGCCATATAGTCCGGCTTTGGCGATATATGGGCTGGAACAGAGCGTCGCACCCTTACCGAAGCTGCGTCATAGGCCGCGCTATAGTGAAGCTCGCCATGATCGACAGGTCTAAAATTAGCATGCGCAAGATACATCATCTCCATCGCGGTGCGCTTCAGGTTTTCCACCTCCAGAGATACATCCAGCAATGCTGATTTGGCTTCCATGACCACCCTCGCTGTGGCCAGATAATTGGTGCTAAAGGCTACGGTATAATGATAGCTGCCAGCGATGGTTATCTTCTGTGATGGCTCATCGATTTCTAGCCATGCCTTTTGGAATGGCGCGTTGGGCATTTCGCCATGCAGCGGATGACTGTCTTCAGGGCCCGGATCGCCAAGCCCTGTCAAACCACAATGAATAAGGAACGCCCCATAGTTCTGGAGATAAACCATCGTATCGACAGGCGCATCAAACATCGATTTCATGGTCAGATCGCGGTCATCAAAATATGCCCGCCAAATCTGTTGCCCCTTGAAAGGCAGAATGATGATTTCGCCACGCGAATTGCGAACACGTAACGCCTCTATACCAGAGGTATATCGAAAGGTTGAAACACAAAACTCGCCAATTTCAACAAGCGGGTGTTCTGTTTCCTCGAAATGGGATCGATAGAGCTCGAGACAAATCGCCATTTACGCCTCCAAAACAGTTAGCGGATTCGCTCCCCGCTGGTCTCATTAAAGATATACAGATTATCTGCTGGCAACTGGACACCAACACCATCACCCTGTTTTCCATCAAAATCTTTATGTGCCTTGACGACTATCTGGTCATTGCCCCAATTAACCGTCACAAGCGTATGGTCGCCTATAAGCTCGGTGGTAAAGATTTGACCGTTAATAGAACCCTTGCCCAGGTCGGTAACAGCACAATCCTCAGGCCTTACACCCGCGACAGCTTTTGGTATCTGCCCTTTCACCTTTGTTTCTACCTTTGCCCCGTTGGTCAGGAAACTTGCTCCTTCCAGGCTGCCATGAATAACATTCATAGCGGGTGATCCAATAAATTGCGCGACAAAAAGATTGGCCGGATTATTATAAATTTCTGAAGGTGGGGCGAGCTGCTGGAGCACACCTTTCTCAAGCACTGCCACACGGTTTGCAAGCGTCATGGCCTCAATTTGGTCGTGCGTGACATAAATAGTTGTGATACCGAGCGTGGCTTGCATATGCTTTAGCTCGGCACGCATATGGCCGCGCAGCTTGGCATCGAGGTTTGATAATGGCTCATCCATAAGGAAAACAGATGGTCGGCGGATTATGGCACGTGCCAGCGCAACACGCTGACGCTGGCCGCCAGAGAGCTCACGCGGATAGCGATCCAGAAGCGTCTCCAACTGTACCTGCTTTGCCGCATCCAGAATTGCTGCCTCCATCGCCGCCTTTGGCATTTTTTTAACCTTAAGTGGGAAACCGATATTCTCGGCGACCGTCTTGTGTGGATAAAGTGCGTAAGACTGGAACACCATCGAGATGTCTCGATATTTAGGCAGCACTTGGGTAACATCCCGCTCGCCGATATAGACCTGTCCCGCGCTCGGTACCTCCAGCCCGGAGAGTATCCGCAAGGCTGTTGTCTTGCCAGATCCGGAAGCCCCAAGCAGTACCAGGAATTCACCTGGCTGAACTTCCAGGTTGAATTCTTCCAGCACCTTTACAGTACCAAAGCTTTTCTGAACGCCATCAAATCTGACCGAGGCCTTTGTTCGGTTACCTGTCATACCTACCCTTTCACCGCGCCAAGAAGAACGCCTTTCGAAATAAACCGTGTCAATAGAATCGACATAATAATAACCGGGATGATCATCACAACGGTCACCGCACACATCTCCCACCATAATACGCCTTTCTCGCCAGTATTCTTTGCCGCGACCATGATAGGCATCGTCTGAACCTTGACGGTCGCCAAAAAGACTGCGAACAGATACTCGTTCCAGTTAAGCACCAGGATCAGCAAGGTTGTGGCAGCGAGACCCGGTCTGGTAAGCGGCATCACGATTTCCCAGAAAATGCCAAATCTTGTTGCGCCATCAAGCTGTGCTGATTCCTCAAGCTCAATCGGCAGGTTGGCGAAGAAATCATGCATCAGCCAAACCACGATAGGCAGGTTGGCGACAGCATAGAGCAAAATCAGGGCAAGATGGGTGTCTAGCAAGCCAACGGCCTGAAACATCACATAAAGCGGGACCACCACTACGATAGGGGGCAGAATACGCTGGGAAATCATCCAGAATAAAATATCACCATTACCGAGCGACATTTTAAAATGACGGCCAATTGACCGCGCAAGGAAGAAGAAAAGTGCCAGAGCCACGGCAGAGGACATCCACCAGGGAATACCGGAATAAGTGGTCATTAAAGTAACCGCAAGGATCAGGAGCACAAATATCATGATATTGCCGAATTTTGGTTTATACTGAATTCTGGCAAGGGCATAGGCAGCCATTGAGCCCACCGCGACACAGAAAATTGTCGAGATAATGCTGATGACAACCGAGTTTGTGAACGCCAGATAAATCTTGCAGATCTGCGGTTCCATAGGTTGCAGCGAAACAAAGGGCGACAGGACAAAGATAACGCTATTATGGGCAAGCAGATAAATCTGGCGTGCGATGGACGCAATATCGCAATAGGGATCTGCGGTGAAATTTATCCGCCATGCATCAAGGGTTGGTTGAAAATCGATAAACGGGATGAAGTTAGGCCCCTGATTTACCGCCGCGGCATCCTTAAAAGAAGTGATGATCACCCAATAGATCGGGAACAGCACAAAGAACGACCAGATAGCCAGAAAAGAATAGACAACGACCTTGGTAAACGGCGCCATCTTGCCAATAGCCGGCGGCTCGAAAAGGCGCTCCATAAGGCTACGATTCTGAGGGTCAAATTTGACAATTACATCCTTCATGATCATGCCTTTCTAATCTGGCTGAGTACCACATAGTTAAAGAAGGAGGCGCAGACCACTACCGTCAGAATCAATAAGAGATAGGCAATGGCAGCAGATGAGCCTAAATCATTAGCCCGCCAGACATAGACCGAATGCAGGGTCATGGATTCCGTAGAAGAACCAGGGCCGCCGCCAGTCATGATATTGGGAAGATCCATAATCTTGAAAGCCTCAATTGCACGGATTAATAAAACAGTAACGGCAACCGGCACAACCTGCGGCCAGGTCACATCGCGAAAAATATGAAAACTGGAAGCACCATCAACCTGCGCCGCTTCGACATGGTCGCGGGGCACATTTTCGAGCGCTGCAAGCATGCAGATAAAAATAAAGGGTATCCATTGCCAGGAATCGCAGATGACCATAACAAATCTGGCAGACCAGGGGCTGGCCGACCACACCCAATCCTGCAGACCAAGGAGGCCGAGAATAGGCTCAAATGGCCCTTTGGTTACATCTGCTATCATCCGCATGGCAAAGCCAACCCCCAAGGGTGTTACCATTAGCGGGATAAAGAACAACACCCGGAAAAAATTTCTGCCTCTAATGGGTTGAGAGCAAAGGAATGCCAGGCCCGTACCGATTGCAAACTGCACCGCACAGCCAAATAATACATAGAATAACGTTGTGTAAAGCGTACCGATAGAATTGCCGGAAAGAAGCGAGGCACATAAAATCCAGCCAAGGAAAATGGCCATCGCAGCCGAGATAGAACGCCCCAGCATCCGCACCCAGGTTGCTGTCTTCCATGAACGGTAGAGCCACCAGAGAACAGTCACAACAATGACAGCAAAAATAATCATCCCCAAAATGCTGACCGGCTCGGTTCGACCCAGAAAATGCATCTCGCTGCTGCCAAAAAACTGCTTTGCGAAATTACGAAATCCGACATAGCGGAATTTCAGGCCGTCGCCTGTGAACCTTACCCGGCTCAGCGCGAACACCATTGAATATATAGTTGGAAAAATAGCAAAAATTAGGATAAGCGTTACCGCAGGTGCAATGAAAAAGCTCCCCGCATGGCGGTCACACCATTCGCGCCACTTATCGCCAGATGAAATGCCAGCCGGGGAATTCCCCGGCTGGATGTCTTTTGTGTTTTGAGGCACAGGTTTTTGCATCAACTGCCAAGAGCAAGTGCCTGAGCGGCAATCTGCTCGTCACGACCGAAATCTTCGGTGATTTCTTCCCAGCCTTCTTCGATATTTTCCAGCGCCTCATCAACGGTGATTTCTCCTGCCAGATAACGGGCAAGCTCGGTATCCAGAACAACGGAAGTATAACTCTGTGCGCCTGGAATTTTCATATCGGACGCCATGTTGAGGTTGCTCAGAGCCCCATTGATAGCACCGATATAGTTCTCGGCAAGTTCCTTTGGCATACCAGCTTCGATGAACAGGTCAGGGCTGGATAGTTGTGATAAACGATAAGGATTATAGCCCGTCGCGCCAATGGTAACATCCACACTGGATTGCGCAGACTGGTTCATATAGGAAAGAAACGCATAGGCAGCAGCTTTTTTCTTCTGGTCTGCCTTTTTATTAATTGCGCCGGCCCAGCCACCGAAAGCAGCGAATGGGGCGTAGTTGATACCATCAACCGAATGCGGTGCATTCGACTTGATTGCCGGGACAAGTTTTCCTGTAGATCTGTTCAGAACCATCCGGGAGCCCAGGCCGGAAATCGCATAAAGCTTGCCTTTGATCGCGGCTGCATCATCATCAAGCTGCAGCGGCCCTGGATCACCCCATTCGACCAGCAGACCACAACGGCCAGCCTTAAACAATGCGCGGGTGTCACCAATATCGAGGTTCAACTCATCAGGCGGGCCATATTTGCCAGTTTCCTTATAAAGCTCAAACGCCTTTTTCCAGCCTGCATTATTGATAATAGGCTTCATTGTGGCACTATCGAAGTGAAAACCCTGAGCCGTACCCTTTGTCTGAACGATAGGTGCAGCAAAGGTTTGGATAGCAAAATAGGATTGTGCATTACGCTTTTTGAAAATGCACGAGCCAAAATCACCCTCGCCATCGCCATTCATGTCCGTGCCATGAATTTTCGAGGCCACGTCAATATAGTCTTCCCATGTCTTAGGCGGCTGTTGGCCAGCGGCCTCCAGCACATCTTGGCGGTAATAGACCATCTGGAAGTCGCCATCGACCATAAGCAGTTTAGTCTTGCCGCCAACCTTCTGACCAAACTCGCGGAAGTAAGGGGCGACATCGTCCAGGTCGATTTTGTCATCCTTGGCAATATAGGGGTCAAGATCTTCCAGCAGACCTGCAGCGTCAAGTTCGACGCCCCAACCGGCGGCAAAAACGCCTACGTCAATTGAGTTCGTACCAGTTGACCAGTCACTTTGAATTTTGGGAAAAATCTCGGCATAGGGCACTTCAGTGACAACAATCTTTGCGCCCGTTGCTTTTTGAAATTCCACCCCTCTTTCAACAAGGCGACCGGCGATCACATAGCCCGGGCGCGTTAGAATGTTAACTGTGACACCATCAAACTCTCCTGCCACAGATAATGGAGCCGTTCCGACAAGCGCCATAGCGCCAGCCGCAAGGCCTAATAAACTTCTGCGAAATTGCATTTTGACTTCCTCCATTTTGATTGGTCTTACCCTCACCTTGTCTTGTTCTATTGCGGTGTGCGGCAGAACTTAATCAAAAAAGGTTAGTGTAAAAATTCCAACCTGGGAATAGTGTAAAAGCAGAATTAGTTTTTTTTTCACCAGCACTCGAAGTTCCTGTTGTTTTGGTTTCAAATTTTTTACATGGAAATCTTGAAAAAAACATGGCCCTATAAGATCAGGCAACGAAATCAATAATGATTGTTCTGGGATAAAAGTCGCGTTGATATGGTTGGGGAGCAGCAAAATGGATGAGATGAACTTTGGCAGCAGGGATGCACGGGGCAATTGGTCCCCTAAAAAGCCGATAGACTATGGTCCTGCTTTTGCCTGGCCGCCAAAACCCAGCGCGGTTCTGAAATGGTTTTTTGCCTTTCCGGGATATTTGCTTCCCTGGAACCTGCTCTATGCCATTGCTGCCATCTGCATTTGGTATTTTCTGACGCCGCCACTGGCACATTTTCAGACATTCAGTCTGTCTTGGTTTAGTGTAATTCTGGTACGCAATATTGTTCTTGCGCTGCTTGTTTATGGAAGCTGGCATATCTGGCTCTATGTATGGCGCAAGCAGGGCGCCAGCTTTAAATATAACCGGAATTGGCCGGAGAAAACAGCAGAGCGTTTTACGTTCAACAACCAGACCTATGATAATATCTTCTGGACGCTGGTCAGCGGCGTGCCGATTTGGACCTGTTACGAGATGCTGCTTCTTTGGTCGTGTGCAAATGGCTATGTAGCGATTATTACCCCTTCAGAAAATCCGGTGATGTTTATCGCCCTGTTTTTTCTGGTGCCGTTTGTGCATGAGGTGGGTTTTTATTTTGCGCATCGTTTTTTGCATTTCCCATGGCTGTATCGTATCGCCCATCAGTTGCACCACCGGAACAACAACCCCGGCCCATGGTCAGGTCTATCGATGCACCCTCTAGAGCATATTATCTATTTTTCCTCGGCTCTTATATTTTTTATTGTGCCTGCGCACCCTGTCCATATAATCAATTTGTTGTCCCGGCTTGGCCTGGCACCGGCACAGGGTCATACCGGATTTGACCGGGTAGCAACAGGCGATAGCGCTTCTATTGATACGTCCTATTATGCACATTATTTGCACCATAAATATTTTGAGGTGAATTATGCTGACGGCATGGTACCGCTTGATAAATGGTTTGGGTCTTTTCATGATGGAACCGCTGAGGCGCATGAGGCGATGAAACACCGAAGACGCAAGCGCAGTATTTGAGGGCAAAGCCGGGTCATCATTCATTTCAGGTAAAAGGAATATAAAAAAGATGTCGAGAGCGACTGAAAAACGCCAGGTTGGAAAAACTGAACTGATGATCGACACGCTTGGTCTGGGCGGCGCCCCTCTGGGAGGAAATTTTGTTGATTTAAGCTATAATCAGGCAGTTGAATTGGTCGCCGCTGCCAAGGCGGCCGGCATCGGTTATTTCGATACAGCACCCTGGTACGGTTTCGGCCGGTCTGAGCGGGTGATGGGCGATCTGCTGCGTTCCAGCGATTATATCCTTTCAGATAAAGTTGGCAGATTGCTGCGTCCGGGGCCGGTCGATAATCCGGCCAGCTTTGGCATGGTTGACCCGCTGCCGTTTCATGTCGTCTATGACTATGGGTACGATGGCATTATGCGGAGCTTTGAGGATAGTCTGCAGCGACTTGGCCTTAACCGAATAGATATTCTTTTGGCGCATGACATCGGTGTATTTACCCATGGGGATGAAAATAGCCGCCATTTTAAGGACCTGGCTGATGGTGGGTACAGGGCGATGGCTGAGTTGCGCGCCGCCGGGCTGGTTAAGGCTATTGGCCTTGGCGTGAACGAGAATGCTGTTTGTATGGATGCGCTGGGTATCGGCGACTGGGATGTGTTTTTGCTGGCGGGTCGCTATACGCTTCTGGAACAAACACCCCTTCATGACCTTTTCTCCTCTTGCCGTGCGGCAGGTACAAGCATTATCTGTGGTGGTCCTTTTAATTCAGGGGTGCTGGTTGGCCGCGAAATGTGGAACTATGCAAAGGCACCTGCCGATATCGTCGATAAAGTCCGCAAAATCGGGGCTATCGCGGATAAACACAATATCCCAATTGCAGCTGCCGCTTTGCAATTTCCGCTTGGCAATGACCTGGTTACATCCGTGATCCCCGGCCCCCGCGATGCAAATGAATTACAGCAAATCCTCAACTGGTTTCAAACCCCTGTCACAGGCGACTTTTGGGCAGAGCTGAAAGCTGCCGGTCTGATTGAGGGGGATGCGCCAGTGCCAGCCGGAAAATAGATGATGTATAAATTTAGTGATAAGGGCGCAATTCTGGTAACCGGGGCTTCTGGCGGTATTGGCGCAGCAACCGTGCGGCAACTCTATTCTGCAGGCGGAAATGTAATTGCATCGGGGCAAAATACAGATCAGTTGCATAAATTGGCAAAAGAGACAGGCTGTGCCGCTCTGCCATTTGACCTTGCCTCTGAGGAAGATGTCCGCGAAGCGATAGAAGGGCTGGATCTTTGGGGCGTTGTCAATTGTGGCGGGTTTGGCGGTGAAATAGCAACGCCAATGGATACAGATATAGATATATTCGACAAGGTTATATCAATAAATGCTCGCGGTGCGCTTCTGGTCACCAAATATGCCACACAATCAATGATCCGCCTTGGCAAAGGAGGCGCAATTGTAAATGTGTCCAGTCAGGCCTCGCTCGTTGCGCTAAAAGGGCATATCTCTTATGGCTCATCCAAAGCCGCGCTAGATAACATAACACGCGTATCTGCACTGGAACTTGGCAAATATGGTATCCGCGTAAATAGCGTAAATCCCACTGTTGTCATGACTGAAATGTCAGCATTTTATTGGGGACGCCCGGACATAGGCGAGCCGTTCCTTGATCAAATGCCCCTTGGTCGATGGGCTACAGAAGATGAAATAGCCGCCCCGATCGTTTTTCTCTTAAGTGATGCAGCGTCAATGATTACCGGCGTATGCCTGCCCATCGATGGCGGGTTTACGGCTTGCTAGATAAGGCTTGGATGTTATTAGCAGACAGGAAAATATTTTCTGGTAATAATCTGAAAAAATTGTCTTTTTCGTTGTGGATAATAGATGGAAGAAATAGATGAGCTATCCTGATTTCGAATCAGCTGATTTTCTAAAGGCACATATCTGCACTATTCTGGATTTTTACGCACCACACGCCTTTGATGAGCGGGGCGGATTTTTTCATCATTTTCTGGATGACGGTACTATCTATGATGCAGACACCCGCCATCTGGTCAGCTCTACCCGCTTTGTCTTTAATTATGTAAATGCCTATTTTCAGACAGGTGACAAGCGCTATCAGGAATGGGCAGAACATGGTTTTGCCTTTCTTGAACAACACCGGCATGGCACAGATGGCCACTATATCTGGCAGCTGCGGGCAGGCAAGATAGAAGATGGGCGCGCCATGGCCTATGGCCATGCTTTTGTGCTTTTGGCATCTGCCTGTGCATGGCGACTGAATGTTTCTGGCGCCAAACAGACCCTGTATCAAGTTTATGATTTTATGGAAAAGCAGTTCTGGGAGGCCGAACATAATGCCTATGCAGACGAGCGCGATATAAGCCTTGCCAGCCTCTCGGATTATCGCGGCCAGAATGCCAACATGCATAGTGTTGAAGCGCTGATTGCCGCTTATGAGGCGACTGGGGATGAACAGTTTCTGACCCGCGCAAAACAGATTGCCCATCAATTTTGTGTGGTGCTGGCCGCTCAGTCTAGGGGGCAGATATGGGAGCATTATGATACCAGCTGGCAGGTCGACTGGCAGCACAATATGGATAAGCCAGATGATTTGTTCAAACCCTGGGGGTTTCAGCCAGGGCATCAGATCGAATGGGCAAAATTACTGTTACAGCTAGACTGGATTAGCCCGGAAGACTGGTATCTGGAAACCGCTATTCAACTGTTTGATACAGCGATAGAAAAAGGCTGGGACACGGCTTATGGCGGGCTGGTTTATGGCTATGCCCCAGATGGCCGCTTTGCCGATGCCCATAAATATTTCTGGGTACAGGCAGAGGCGATTGCTACATCCTGGCGGCTATATCAGCGCACCTTGCTTGCGCGCTATCAGGAAGATTATCACCGGCTATGGCAATGGTCATGGGATCATCTGATAGATCATCAAAATGGCGGCTGGTATCGCATCACCTCGCAAGAGGGCAACTGGATAGAACCCTATAAATCACCTGCGGGCAAGGTAGATTATCACACGATGGGTGCTTGCTGGGATATATTATCTGTGCTGGGCAAACATTCACTCAAAGAATCAAAGGCGTAGCTTTTGTCTGGCTTGCCACAATTTTTTGCTGTGATATCCGGATAAAGCTGCCTGCGCATAAGGCAGCATTTTTGCTTGATCAATTGGCGATTTTTTTTACTGTTTAATTTTATGAGCATTGGCAAACAGGGGAGCTAAACTGACCATCAATACCGACCATATTGATGAAGAAATAAAAATAGCCAATGACTTGTGGAGTTAGCGCACCCGAGAAGAGGTGCTAACAAGATCAATTAAGTTTTCGCCGCCAACTGCAATCATGCTAAAAAACATCCCTAAAAATAAATATTGCTTTATGCGCTATATATCTACCACCCGCAGGGCGTTGGTCGTCCCCGATATGCCAAAGGGCATGCCAGAGACCATAACAATTGACTGGCCTGTTTTGGCAAGACCCTTTTGTTTGATGATATCTACAGCCGCATTGACCGCCTCTTCATATAGGGCTTCTTCTTGATGTGCGCTTATCGCGCCCCAGAGCAGGGTTAATCTGCGCTCTACATCAATATCAGGGCACAATACCATCAGCGGACGCCTTGGGCGTTCTCTGGCCAGCCGAACAGCGGTATTGCCAGACGCGGTAAAGGCAACAATTGCGGCCGCGTCAATGGTGTCGGCTAGTCTAACGGCCGCTTCGGCCACCGCATGATAAACAGATGGTTCAACCTCCATCTCTGCAGGGCCATCTTCGGGATAATTAAAAATATGGTTTTCGGCTGCACGGGCAATTCTATCCATCATGGTGACCGCTTCCACCGGATAGCTACCCGCAGCGGTTTCAGCTGAAAGCATAATGGCGTCTGTGCCCTCAAATACGGCGCCTGCAACGTCTGAGGCTTCGGCTCTTGTCGGGGTGCCAGAGGAAATCATGCTTTCCAGCATTTGTGTGGCGATAATAACGGGTTTGCCAACGCGCCGGCATTTAGCTATCAGTCTTTTCTGGATAGCAGGAACCTGTTCTGCTGGGCTTTCAACGCCCAAATCGCCGCGCGCTACCATAACCGCATCTGAGGCATGAATAATATCGTCAATTTCATCCAGTGCCGAGGGCTTTTCGATTTTGGCAACAATCTGTGCCCGTCCAGCTATTTTGCTTTTTGCCTCTAGAATATCACTTGCCTTCTGAACAAATGAAAGCGCGATATAATCTGCCCCTTGCGATAGGGCAAAATCTAAATCAATTATATCTTTAGGTGTCAGTGGTGAGATATCCAGCTGTGCATCTGGAAGATTAACGCCTTTTTTGCTGGAAAGCATGCTGGCTTGCATCACCTCTGCAATCGCATATTCAGCGCTTAATTTCTTCACAGAAAGTATGATTTTACCGTCATCCATCAATATCAGGGAATTGGGAGCTAGTGCTTCAAAAATTTCGACATGCGGCAATGGTATGGCTGTCATGCCCTCGCTTGCATCGGGCAGTTTCGTGTCTGGCAGATATAAGCACAGCATTTGGCCCTTGGTCAGTTCAATCGGGGCTTCTAGGGCGCCAATACGGAATTTAGGGCCTTGTAAATCGGCTAGAATACCTA
>Ga0213867_1000924_pt1 | contig 13114 bp, 3 predicted proteins | sample PICome_12_FD_160120 | JGI IMG/M metagenome (GOLD analysis project Ga0213867, IMG submission 160120) | Coastal seawater microbial communities near Pivers Island, North Carolina, United States - PICO540 | ecosystem: Environmental > Aquatic > Marine > Coastal | place: USA: North Carolina | collected... | reverse complement strand
AGAAAAAGATTATCATCTAGTCTATCAGAAAAATATTTTATATCCGAAATATCATCAGACAGAACAGAAATTAGATTAGATAGTAATGTTATTGCTAATGAATTAATAATTTCTTCTACTAATGACTTTATTGACTATAGAGAAACAGCAGACTATTTTGTAGATTTTTATCTTAATTTTGGTAATAATCAAACTGTTATAGCTAATAATGTAAAATTAGAAACGGATGAAAACTTAGATCCTACTGTTCTAATTAAATTATACGAACCCCTTCCAATAAATTTTAATTTAAAAGATGAATTGTGGGTAGTAGAAATGCTATCTGACCCCCAGGCATATGAGGTAGATTTTCCATTTGAACCAGAAGTAGAACAAGACTTTACATATATTCAAGGGCCAAACTATAGTTTAGATATTGTAAATCAAACAGCAACATCTGAAGAACAATTTTCTTACTCAACTCTTATTGAGTCTGATATTACCAGTTCAATAAATCAAATTCAAAATTTATTAAATAGAAAAGAAATTAATATAAATATTAATTACGAAAATTATAATAATTTTATAAATTTTAGTTCTGCTAAAACAAGGTTAGAAAATTTTTATTATAAAGTAGAATTAATAGAATCTTATACTAATGAATTAAATACGTTATCATCACAAGTAACAAGCGGCACACAATTCTCCCCAGCTTATAGTTCTAGTACAGCCCAACTTACTAGTAAAATTGATGATATTATTAAAAATTTTGATGGGTATGAATATTTTTTATACTTTAATAGTGGTTCCCAATACTCATACCCAAAACAAAATTCTACACCCCCATTTCAATTATACCCCTCAAATAGTACAGAAGTTAAAACTTGGCTAGGTAATGCTACCCCTGGTACCCCTTATTATGGTGGGCAGGCACTTTCAGCTTCGAATTATGATCAAAATAATAGAGACTGGTTATATTGGTCAATTCCAGAATATCTTAGAGAAGATTCAGCAAACCAAAAATATGAATTATTTGTTGACATGGTGGGTCAATATTATGATAATGTTTGGGTTTATACAAAAGATTTAACTAATAGATTTAATGCTGATAATAGATTAGATTATGGTATATCAAAAGATTTAGTAGCTGATGCTATTAGGGATTTTGCTATTAAATTATATTCTAATAATTTTAATACTGATGACTTATTTACTGCCTTTCTAGGACTAACACCATCAGGAAGCGCATTCCCATTTCCAAATATAACTGGCAGTTTACCAACACCTACTGGGTATGAGTACGTAAATACTAAAATATCATCCTCAAATGACATAGTACCACAAGATGATGTAAATAAGTCAATATATAAACGAATTTACCATAATATACCTTATTTACTTAAAACTAAAGGTACAATTGCTGGTATTAGAGCATTAATAACTTCTTACGGAATACCAGATACAATATTAAGAATAAGTGAATTTGGAGGTAAAGATAGAAATGAAGCACAAGATTATGATCTAAAACAAAATGTATTTAATTATGCTTTTGACACAGGTGAGAATAGTAATGATTATTTAGAGTCTTCTTTTGTCCCAAACAATACATGGGATGGAATTACTGATGCCGACAGCCCAAGAACTATACAATTTAGATTTAAATCAGCCCCAATTCCAACTGGATCAGATAATTTACCTTCTTCGAATATAAGATATTCTCAATCTTTATGGTCAACTGATGATGGAGGAAATATAGTGTTAGAATATACAGGGTCAGGGTTTGTAACTGGTTCTTATTCTGGATCTGTAGCTAGTCCTTATGATACTTATGGTACATTAAAATGGATACCGGCTAATGATGATAACCCTAATATTTCTGCAAGTATATTTTTACCTTTCTTTAATGAAGATTGGTGGTCTGTTCAAGTAAATATTGATACTGCTTTAGCAAATTCTACATTATTTTCGGCAAATGAAATTAATGGTAAAATAGGATTTTCTGGCTCAGATGTAGCTAATGGATGGGATACAGCATATTATACTGATGCACAAGAAGCATATTTAAATTTTGGTAGTAATACTATACTTAATGGGGTTATCTATGAACCATTTTCTGGATCTTTCCAAGAATTAAGATATTGGACTCAACCCATAAGTGAAAGTAAATTCTTTGACTATACTGTAAATCCTTATTCTAATGAAGGTAATACTATAAATAGTACACCTAATGAATTAATGTTTAGAGCTGCTTTAGGTACACAATTAAATACTGGAAGTAGAGAATCTATTCATCCTAGAATAACTGGTTCTAATGTTCAAATTACACAATCATGGAATGATGGTACAAGCGGATTTGCTTTCTTCCAAGGCCCTCTTGGGGGAGTATTAAGAGACCCACAATGGGAAAAAAATACAGAATTTATATATCAAGATCAAGTACCATCAGGTATTAAAAATAGAATTACAGACAAAGTACATAAACAAAATTTAGTATTAGCTGAAGCACCCTATGGTATAAGTGGATCTACTGCTGTTATTTCAAGTGAAAATAACAATACAACAACTATATCATCATTAAAATCAATCCAAACTACTTCTTACGTAAGCCAAAGTTATACCCCAAGTATAAATTATTTAGAAGTAGGATTTTCACCATCAAATCAAATAAATGATGATATCAACGCTCAAATTGGCTATTTTAATATAGGAGAATATATTGGTGATCCTCGATTTATATCTTCATCAGCTAAATCCTACCCAGATTTGGATAGGTTAAGAGATGCCTATTTTGAAAAATATATGGCAAGTTATGATGTAAGAGATTTTATTAGATTAATAAAATTCTTTGATAATTCATTATTTAAAATGATTAAAGACTTTACACCTGCAAGAACAAGTTTAAGTTCTGGTGTGATAGTAAAACAACATTTATTAGAAAGAAACAGACAAAGACAGGCTTTAGCATCATCTTCATTACATAATTACTCAGGTTCAATTAAACCATACCCCAAAGATTACAATACAGGATCAGATGACCAACCACAATATTCAACATCAGGCTCTGCTATATATAAATTTACAGGTGGACCAGGTGGTGTAATGAATAGATATAATGGGATTAAAACATCACCATCAGCTTCAGCTTATGGATTAACTAATATATTTGGCCCTTTAACTCAAAGTTATGAAGAAACATTATCTGGTCCATTAGGACAAGAAACAGTAACAATATTTAACCAAGATGAATTCTACAATGGAGAATTTAGCGGATCAGATATTTTAGTACAAAATGGTAATCTAAACCCAGGATGTGATATTTACAAAGATCCATCTAGTAAACCAATTTCATTTAAACCTATATTTTATAGTAATAATACTAATCAACAAGGAATTAGTACTTTAGATTCTTTCAACAATATTAATAACTTCCCCAGACAAGGATTCGCATGGTTTTATTCAGAACTAAACCAAGGATCCCAGATTGATAGTAGTATGAGATATATAAAATTAGCTACTAAAGATATTAATGGTAATTCTATAGGAGATTTTATTGAATCAACAAATACTTTAGATGTTGTATTTAATGATGCTAATTTACCTGGAGGAAGGATAGCAACTGAATATTATATTAATTATTCTATTAATAATGGTACTCATGTTCTTATTGAAGTTGATACATCACAAGGAAATTTTAATGTAACATCATCAGCACAAGGGGGATCAGAAAAGTGGATGTTAGAAACTTCCGGTAGTTTTACATCATCCTTTGATGGAGGAGTAGGAGCAAATTTAAGAGCACAAAATAGCTTTATAGATAACACAGCAGAATTTCAAAGACAATATTTATGGTTTTGGGGAGATCAAGATGGTACAGCAAATATCCCAAAACAACCGGTGAATTTATCATTTTTTAACCCTGGATCAAGTACGAAACCAGCAGTTGATTTATTGAATAATAATAATTTTATTTCTGGTTCCTATACTTTAGGAAGAACACCAAATGTACCATTATATTTTAGTGCCTCACTTTTTTACTCTTCATCAAGATTTAATGTAGGTACTGTAATTACAAAAACAAATCAGTTAGTACATTCTGGTAGTTTTGCAGGTTCTGGGGCTCCAACTCAGGATTTTAATTTAAATTTATCAAATACATCAGGTGAATTTATTCCTTCCCCAATAATTGTTGATGTAGATCCTTTATTCTTTTCAGAATTTAATGGGGTTGGTGGGGCAGCATCAGTTGTTAATACCCTTAGAGGGGATCAAGGATCTGGAACTTCGAATGCGGGAAGTTCTCAAATCGTACAAGCTGGAACAGCTACAATTGATTTCCATTTTCCATTTATTGAAACATTAACATATCCTCAAGTATCATCCCCACCAAAATCATTTGATACCCCATATTCGGGTTCAAATCATACAATTGATGGAACTACAAATCAAAACTTTGGTGGGAATCAAAGTACTATAGCAGGTGTAGGGTACACAAATAATGCAGAAAATGGACAAGTGCAATGGAATTGGAATAATTATATAACACCATCCGGTAACTATAACACCTTAAGTTGGTTTTATGCAGAATTTGAATATACTATACATATACCAAACCCACCAAGTTCAGGTTATACACTTAAAGAAATAGGTGTTCAGTGGTTTGGGGATAATGGAATTAATGGTACCCAAGTAGAATTATCAGACCCATTAGTTCAAAATGTTGGAGGTATAAATTACACAAGTATTAATAGTAGTGGTTTTACCCCTCCATCATTCACTTTTAACTCTCAATTCAAAACTTATACAGTTAGGGGTGAATTGTATTGGGGAGATCCTGATTTTGGTAGTACTGCTTACCCTTACAGCGCAACAACTGCAATGAGACTTATACCCTATTTCCAATCTGCAGAAGATAATACAATTTTCCCAGAATATTATATAGAAGATTTTAATATTGAGATACAAGATGTATATTTATGGAATGGGCAATATAACTCTTTTCTAGTAACTCCTACTTCTACTTTTTCTACTCCAACATCAATTCAAGTAATAACCAATAGTCCTATCCCATCAACCCAACAACCATTAAGAAATGGAACTCAAGGAAATTCAACTAGTTTAAGCAAATTATTTCCTTTTACAAACCAAGATGCATTATTAACAGGAGGGAATACAATTACTGCATCTGTAGATTTAATGTATACATCTTCTACAAGAGATGATATTATTACATCTTCTCAAGAGGTTTATCATACTTTCCCTGCAAAATTTACTTCTTTTGATTATGAATCAAATAGAATTACATTCCCAGATAGCCCAATATTAAGTATTAATGATACAACTATCCCAGATGGTACTGATGCAACTTCTGGTAGTACTGTAAACGAAGTAGATGGTATGTATTATATAAGATTTAATTTTGAAAATTTCAAAGTAGGTTCAGCTCCAACATTGGCAAATGCACAGCAACAACTTGATTTTGGTTATTATGATGCAGAAGATCCATCTAATCAAAGTAAAATTATAATAGACCAAAGTGTTGAGGATGCTAGTGGGGGAACAGACCAAATAACAGCTTCATTTTTTATAGAAAAAGGGAACACAAGTGATACTTCTACTTTTGGAGGAGATTCTAATAGATTTTATTTAGCTCAACCCTTTTTACAAACCGGAGATACTACCTCAACAGGTAGAATAAATTTTGATGGTCAATTACCTGAATTTATACCTCAGGGTATCAGTACTACTTTAAATATAAATGATACTTTAAGGTTTGGTATAGAAGTAGAAAAATCTTTTACATTTGGACTAGTAGTAACATCATACTCAATGAGTATATTCCCAAGCAGTTCTAGATGGGCCTCATATGCAGGATTACCTTCATATAATGATCCAAATTCAAATTTTGACCCACCAACCGCTACAGATGTTATTATTCCTTCATTCTATGGAGAAGGGGTTTTACCATTCCAATTTGCAAAGGATTGTCAACCTTTATTAAACAATTATAATCTCCAAAGACAAAGTACATTCTTAATGGATGTAGATTATAACACACAATCAGGACCAGTTATCCCAGTTAATCAAGCTCAAATATTATCCGGGTCTGCTATTAAAGCAGCAGTACCTGATTCTAATTATTCCCAATTAAAATCTATTCTTCCAAGATATGTTGGTTCAAAGTCAACAAGTCAAGAATTAAATATTTGGAATGTTGGGGATACAGGAACATTTGGTAAATTACCAACTATAGAATTAAGAGATGCTTTCTTTGGATACTTTAATGATATTGATGACCCTTACCCAAATATAAATGGTTTAACTAGAATTAATTTAAATTACTTAATTGATGAACAAGGTAATGCCTTACCTCCTTCACTAGAACCATTAGCAATTGATACTTTAAAAGCAGTATTCCCTAATACTACTGTAGGTAAAATAGCAGCTAAATCAGGTAAAACACAATATAAAGAGCTAGGAGAACCTGCTCCTATACAACGTTTAATGCAGTATGTAACCCCAGTTATGTATTCTCAAATATCGGCTCATAATTACGTAACTGAAATTCCGTTATCAGGTTCAGGTTATATTTCACAATATGATAATGGGGATGAAAATGATGTACTATTCTTAAGATTTAATGCCTTAGGACCAGCTTCAGTAGCTACTTCACCGGCACAATCAGTAGATTATTATTTAGATCCCGAAGCTGATATTACCGGATCTGGTTTAAATGATTTACCTGCAAATTCGATTTATGTTGCTCAAACTGCAACAAACTGTAAAAGAGTAACCTCATATGCTGCAAATAGTGGTATAACCCCTAATATAGTTGCTGACCAGGATTTAGCTTCTTCACAAATTATATCACTTCAAACTTCATTTGTAACATCATTTGTTAGTGAAACAAATAGAACAAGAGATGAACTTTCATTTGAATTACACATGTATACTAGAGGAAGTACTGTTGGGTCGACATATACTGGAACAAGAGAAAAACCATTTAATCTAGAGGACATACAGTGTAAAGTATATACAGACGATGGTAGAGTAACAAGTATAGGTAGTGTAATGGATTATGGTTGGTTTGAAATAACTAATATTGTAAATTACTATAAAGTAAAAAGAAGACAAACATTTAGATCTTTCTTTAGAAGATGGAGATTTAAAAGATGGGTTTATACAAGGGTACCTGTTCCAACAGGAGGTATTAAATGTACTGTAGATTGGGAAATGTACGAAACTTTATACGATCTTGGTTTAATGAGAGAAAGAAAATCTAAAGGTGGAGCAGGTGTAACAGCATTAGAATGGATAATAAATGCTAATTCCGGTAAACATATTATTAAAGGTAATGATAAAATTAGTTGGAGAATTAAAGGAGCATTTAAAAATGCAAGAGGCGGATATAGGCAAGGATTATTTTTCCCATTAAATTTTGATGGAGCTTATACATCAGTTAATATCCAAGGACAAGGTGCTAATGATTACTTAATGGATGAAACTAATAAAGCTTCAGCACCATTTTGGGTATATACAGGATCTTCCGGTAAAACACCACCTTCACAAATAGTTTTAGATGAAAGTATACTTGTAATGTCTTCTTCAAATATGAATGAAGCTTATGGTACAACTTTCCGACAAGCTGATTTAGAATACCAACCAGGAGAATCTGAATATTTCCCATTCGGTAAAGAACCTTCTTATACTAGTTTTGATAGAATTGATAGTACAATAGAATTAAAAGAAAATGATGAGATAAGATTTGCTAATAATGAAAACTTTACTTATAGAGTTATTAGGGTTTATTCACCACAAGAAAATATTGAATCAAATACGGGTGGTGGTCAAAAGGGTAGATTAAAAGTCCAATTAGATAGACCTGTAGATAGATCAATAAATAAAGATTTCTTTTTAGTAAGAAGACCTATTGTGAATCCAAATTCATTATATTTAAACACTCCATTTCCTTATGAAAGTTTAAGTAGTGCAAGTCTTACAACAGCAGTCAGAAATACAGGATCAACAGCCCTTACACAATCAGCACTTATAGGACCAACAGATGAAAATGGGAACTATACAGCTTCAATGTTAAATATAGAAACAGCTACAACACCTGGTATTTTATACCCTGATTTTCCAACTCAGTATTTGGTTGAAAGCGCTTCTATAATAGTAAATGATTTAATTTCTAAAGGAATAATAGAGTCTTAACAAAACACATATTTATAACATATAATAATATTTATATAAAAACACACAAATGGGATATTTAAACAATGCAGTAATAACAGTTGATGCTATCTTAACAACTAAAGGTAGAGAATTGTTAGCTAGAAATGATGGTTCTTTTAGAATTACACAATTTGCTTTAGCGGATGATGAAATTGATTATACATTATATAATCCAAACCACCCATCTGGTTCTGCTTATTATGGCGAAGCTATAGATAACTTACCTTTATTAGAAGCTTTTCCAAGTGAACAACAAATAATGAAATATAAATTAACTACATTACCTAGAGGTACAGCTAAACTACCAGTACTAGATCTTGGTTATGCAGCAATTACAATGAAACAAGGTGCTCAATTAGCTATTACACCCCAAACATTAAATTATTTAGGTAACGAACAAATATTTGAAACATCAGGTTATAGTGCTACAATTGGAGATGTAAGATTATTTAATACATTCTCTGGACAAGGAATTCAAAGTGAAGCAGCTATAGAAGCTAACCAATCAGCAACACAAACAATTGGTACTAATGTTTCTAAAACAATTATAGGAACACAATTTAATTTAACAGCAACAACAGTTAATACATTATTTGGTTCTTTAAATCAATTAAGAACTACACTAACTGTAGTTGGTTTAGATAGTGGAGCAAGAATTACAATTCCTGTTACAGTAACACAACAATCATTAACATAATAAAGATATGGCTTTTAAAAGATTAGATCCAGAAGATTTTGTAGTAAGTACAGACTCAGTTACTTCTACAGTATGGAGTAACAATACACCTTCATTAAATACTTATTTTACTTCTTCTGTACAAAAAGATGGAACATCAGGTCAATATTATTTAAATGTTTTTCAAACAGCTTCAAGTGATGACTCAGCAGCAATTCAATTTGCAATTGCTTATGGTAATCCTACTGGTGGAGGTGGAGTATTATATGACGATACAGTAACAGGATTATCTCCTACAACTTCAATTTATGGACAGTATAGAACATTAGTATTAGAAGATGAAAATGCAAAATTTGTATTTGGTACTGATTTTACAGGAAGTATAAATGATATTTATGTAATTAGTATAGAAAGAGCAAGATATAAACAATCTTTACTCCCAGGTTCTTTAAATTTAGTATTAAAATCAAGTAATTTAAGTGCACCATATAGTTATATTGAATTAACTGATGATTCTGGTATGGTTACTCTTCCAACATACTATGGAACACAAAGAGCCTATCAAGTAATTAGTGGTTCTAATGGTCAATCATGGGATGGAGGAACAGGTTACACTTTAGCAAGTGGTTCATATGGTTTATTCTTACCAGATATTTCCACTATTATTCTAAATGCAGCAGCATTAAATGATAATACTAATGGTGGAGGTGGGATTAATCTTGGGACAGTTGATTCTAATATATTCGCTGACAACCCAGGTAAATTATTTGCAGCAATTTCGAGTTCGGCAGGATTAAGTGGGGTAACTAATGTATTTGAACTAAATTCACAAGAAAATATATCTTCAGATTATGTTTTTGTTAGATCAAGAAATACAGAATTTAATTATTCAGAAAATCCATCATTTATATCAGGTTCAACTGGTGAAGTAATTTATAATTATTTTATAAATAACCCTACAACATACCCAACAACAGTTGGTTTATACAATGATAGTAATAATTTATTAGCAGTAGCTAAATTATCAAAACCACTACAAAAAGATTTTACAAAAGAAGCTCTTATTAGAGTTAAATTAGATTTCTAAAATGAATGAGCGCTTACAAACAATTCAATTCGCAAGATTTAATAGTATCACCACTTGAAGTAAATAAAAGTTTTTATTTTATTGGAGGTGATACATTAACAGGCTCTGACTTTGGTATTGATAGATATTTAGGTGCAAGTGGAGATTATTTAGTCTCTGGAAGCGATTTAACTGGAAATATAGTAGGTCAACAAATCCCAAAAGTATTAGTTTACGATTCAATCAAACAATTATATTACCAAAATTATTTATCTGGTAGTGCAGGGTTTGTACAAAATGCTACTACAGCTAGTGTTTTAATTGGTGCAAATTCTTCAAGTAATGTCTTAATAGGAGAAACAAATTCTACTAGATTTTTTGATTACCCCCAAACCACACTTTGGTCTAATAGAGCGTTTGTAACAGCTAGTTTACAAACATCATCTGTTCAAGTAGGTGTAATTTCAATCCCATCTAAATTATTTGGTGATTATATTCAACCTGAATCTTTTTACATAGAAGGAGCAAGCGGTTCTATTAAAGACGATGGAGAAGGAAGATTACTATGGCAACACCCTAACACCCCAGATACAGATTATGAATATATGGCTGGAAATATCATATATGAGCATGGTATAATAACATTATTAGATTCTAAAACAATAGGATCAGATGAAAATTCGGTATATGGGACTGCAATTTATGGTGGAAGTACTTATGGTTTAGATAGAATAGAAAGGATAGATTTTATTAATTCCTTTATTACAGGATCTAATGTGACAATGTCATTTTCAAGCTCATTTACTATATATGAAACCCAATATAAAGCAACAATATTAGAAAATGAATTTAATTATACATTAAATCCAAGCACAATATCAGGAAGCACAATTCCTACAATATTTTCTGGATCAAATCTAGATTTTGAAAACACAGCTTCATATGGTAAACCATATGATTTTGTAACATCTTCTTATTTTGATCCCTATGTAACAACCGTAGGATTATACGATAACGATTTTCAATTATTAGCAGTAGGAAAACTAGGTCAACCCCTTCAAACCTCTGCTGTAACCGATACAACAATTCTTATAAATATAGATAGGTAGTCCATATTTATAATAAACAAATTTACAAAAATGGCAAAATGTACTTTAGGATATAAGTCCCAAATCCAACAAGGGTGTGCGGTTAATTCATGGCATGTATCTCAATCTGTAGACGCCTTTACAGGTGCAGAGGATTATCTTATAAAAATTTCAGGATCATTAGAAGTAACGGGTTCAGTTTATTTAAATCCCGATAAATTATTATCTACAGGACAAGAGTATGTTTTAACTTACGACGACGATACGGGACAAATCTTTAAAGCAACTACAGCCAGTTTAGTAGATAGAAGCGATGATAATTTTACAGTATATAGAACGGGCTCAAGCGATTGTAATATTATTCCAAATTATTTTGGCAATAATGAAGTAACAGCAAATTATTCTGTTATTGGGGGAGGAGAAAGTAATGTACTAAAAAGCGAAAATAGTGCTATATTAGGGGCATGTAATGATATATGTGCTAATGCTGCTACAGCTGATAAAGGTCCTAATTTTATATTTTCCCTTTCAAGCTCAATTTCAAGCTACTATGGATTTGATACAATACTAGGAGGATGTAAAAATGTTATATCATCTTCTTTTGCAAATGAAGGAAGAAATGCTATTATAAGCTCATTTACCTCATCAATAGGACCAAATAATACTCCTGCAGGATTTAGTAATATAATTATTGGGGGTCAATGTTCAACTATGTCTACTAGGTATGGGGGATATAATGCAATAATTGCTGGGCAGAAAAATTCCATTTCTCAAAATCAATCATCTGCTAATGCTATATTAGGTGGCCGTTTGAATACTCTTGCGGGTTATTGTTCGGCAATTATATCTAGTACTAATAGTTCAACATCGGGTTATTATAGCAAACAAATTATTATTGGAGGTAGCAATTCTAATACTACTAATAGTAATTCAACAATAATTGGAAGTTTTAATTCTTCAACAAGTGGGTATGCATCTGGTAATCATTTACTAATACAAAGTAATACTTCAACTATATCAACACCATATGGTTCTAACCATAACATGATAGGATCAAATCAAAGTAATATTACTGATTCAGTCTCTAACTATGATTCATACCTTGCAAATACTGCGATAATAAACTCTAATCGTTCTTGTATTTTAAAAACAGCCGCTGCCTCTGGATTTTGTTTAAAAGGACAGCATTTAATATTAAATTCTTGCAATAGTTTAATATTAGATGATAACAATAATCAAACTGTAACAGGTTCTATAATCATAGGTGGTATACTTAACACAGCTTCAAACGCTAAAGATGGTGTAATAATAGGTGCTACTAATAGTAGAATAACGGGATCATTTTCTCGTAACAATCAAATTCTTGGGGGGATATGTAATCAAATATTCTCCCCAGGATGCCGCAATTCTATATTAGGTGGATTTAATAACCTTATAAAAGACTCAAACTCCCTTTATGGAAATTCAACTCATAATGCCATATTATTTTCTAATTCTTCTTCAATTAGTGGGTGTGTAGACAGTTTCAACATTATATTAGGGGGTCGTTGTAATTCTTTATCTGGTCAATATAGTAATGATAATACAATTATAGGAGGTTTTAGAAATACTTTTCCAAATAGAACTAATTTTGGTACTATTATAGGAGGTACTAATCAATCAACATCTGGATATTGTACTTCAATAATTGGGGGATCAGATAATACTATAAGTACAAACTATGCTAAATTTTTATCAATACATGGGGGTAAACAAAATTCAATATCATCCACATATAGTGCAAGATATAATAACATAACATCAGGTTTTCGTAATACTATTTCGGGGCAGTATACAAGTTATATAGAGATTAATAATGGTTTTCGCAATAATATTTCAATGGATAATGGGTATTATAATTCAATACAAAATTCATTTAGTAGTTCTATTTGTGCCACAATTTCTTCTTACTACTCACCCCTTAGTAGCAACACAATTATTAATAGCTCTAGATCTAAAATATGTAAAACTAATTCAGAATATCCAGGATATCCAAGAGGACAAAATACTATAATAGGTTCTAGATGTAGTCTA
>Ga0213867_1000922_pt1 | contig 13124 bp, 10 predicted proteins | sample PICome_12_FD_160120 | JGI IMG/M metagenome (GOLD analysis project Ga0213867, IMG submission 160120) | Coastal seawater microbial communities near Pivers Island, North Carolina, United States - PICO540 | ecosystem: Environmental > Aquatic > Marine > Coastal | place: USA: North Carolina... | reverse complement strand
CTGCTTCACAAGTACCGTTATCAGTATTTGCATCTGGGTTGTAATTAAATGAATCTGGGTCCATACAACCAAATACAACAGGTACACAACTTCCATCATCTACATTTGCGTTAGGATCATAATTAAATGAATCTGGATCTGTACAACCTTCTATAATTGGAATACAACTTCCATCATCTGTGTTTGCATTAGGATTGTAGTTAATTGAATTTTCATCCATACACCCTTCAACTACAGGAATACATGAACCATCATCTACATTTGCATTTTCATTATAGTTAAATGATGTTGGATCCATACAGCCTTCTATAACTGCAATACAATCACCTGCTGTATTAGCATTAGGGTTATAGTTAAATGAATCTGGGTCCATACAACCTACAATTACTTCAACACAAGAACCATCATCTACTGTAGCATCTGGATTGTAGTTAAATGCTAATGGATTCATACATCCTTCAATGTAAGGAATACAAGAACCATCATCTACATTAGCTTCAGGGTTATAATTTAATGAACCTTCAGTCATACACCCTTCTACAATTGGAATACAGACTGTACCACAGAATGGTAGAGCTGTATACGTTGTCCAGAATGGTGATTCAAAGTTTTGTAAAGCGCCTTGTCCATTATTTTCAAATGGATTCTCTCCTTCACTTAAAAGTATTTCTCCATCTGGGCCCTCTAAGATAAATGAATTATGCCAAGTTTGGAATTGTACTTCTTGAGGTGTTGATTGAGGTCCTCCTACTTGGAAATAATAAACCTTTACTTCTTCAGAAGAAGATAATTGTAGTGGGAATGTTTGTTCATAATCTCCAGGTCCCATAGTGTAAGTTCCTAATGCTACACCTCCTTGAGATACTCCTAAGTATGAATTACCCCATCCATCTCCAGCTGCATCTTTTATAATTAAAGTATAATCACAAACAGGAATTAATTCTTGTTTAGTAGCATCTGGATTGTAGTTAATTGAATTTTCATCTGTACATCCTATAATATGAAGATCAGTACAAGAACCATCATCTATAGTTGCTTCAGGGTTGTATGATTGATAAGCTGGGTCCATACAACCATATATTTCTTCAACTGTATCACAATCATTACCAAATTGTTGACCAGAGTATGTTGTAGGTCCAAAATCTGGATCTGGTAGTTCCCAAATTAAATCTCCATTACAATCATATATTTTTACATCACCATCTAAATCTCCACCAGAAGTAGTACCTGCTAAACCATCACCGTAGGTATCTGTTAATACTAACTCAAAACCTGCGTTTTTATCAACACAAAAATTATAAGTAAAAGTTTGACCAATATCGTTAAAATCATAAGCACCAGGAAGTTCTTGACCAATTACTCCTGCGCTATTCATAGTCCAACCTATTTCGTTAGGCCAATTGTCGAAAGTAATTTGCATTGTGATTTGGTCATATAATTCTTCATCACAAGTTGTACCTGAACAAGAACCATCATCTACATTTGCCCATGGATTATATGATTCAGAGTTAGGATCTGTACAACCTTCAATACAAGATTCTGGGGTGTAAAGTATGGGTTCTGATTGGGTTCCATCTGTGAAATTAACTATTAATTGATGTTCTACACTCCAATTAGGAGGCATTTGCCCATAACCTGCATATACTCCAAAATTAGTTGCATCTTCAGCTACTTGATATGTAAATGGACCTGCTCCCTCTACATTGGAATATACAACAGATTCTACTTCACATTCTGTTTCCCATTCGAAAACTATTAAAGCTTGGCCTCCATCTAAACATTGTTGGTAAGCATTAGTTGAAGTTAAACCATCTTCACAAGCTGGAGCTGGGCATGGAGCGTTACCACATATATTAAAGCAATGGGTTAATTTATATTCTCCTGTAGGGTTAACATAAGTACCATTATCTATTAATTCTTGGGGTACTGTTACTTTTCGTAAAGTATCAGGTCCTCCAGGTGCTCCACCCGTAGATATATCATATAAACAAGTTTCATCTGCAAAAGGACCTCCTTCCCATGCTGTATAAGGTAATCCAGAGTTACTAAAAGATGTAATTTTAAATCTATAAAATACATCTATGTTTTCGTCTGTAGGATGAGATATGTTAATATTTTTTCTCCATATTCCATTTCCTCCAACATCTTCCATTGGTATATCAGTCCAACCAGTCACACTAGTTTGGATGAATACTTGCATTTGATCAGGGTTGGGAACATTAAGTTGCTCAGTATCTAATCTAAAAGTAACTGGAGCTGTTTCTTGGGCTATGCCTAGAAAAGGCAGAACTAAACATAACCAGAATAGTAATTTTTTCATTATGAAATTAATTTTATATTTTATTATAAATATAAAAAAGGGGGCCAAAGTGACCCCCATTATTGTTAAATTTAGTAATTATTATACTATTTTTTAAGTATATGGATAAGTACAAAGGCACCTACTAATCCTAATAGACCTTTGCCATCTAAATTACCTAGGATTCCCATAATATTATCCACTACGGATATTTCTTTCCAAAATGGGATACCTACTCCACCAAATAATACTTCTAGTACTATTCCGAGTGCAATTACTGAAATTCCTATTTCAGTCAGTTTGTTGGCCCAAGAGCCAATCTTAGTTAAAATTTCCATAAAAAATATGATTTTAGTTAAACAAAATGTAACTAACAACTATGAAGAATAACGTTAATACATATGTTTACCCATCACAAGATACGCAATCTGCCATTCTTGAACCAAGATCACCCTTGATAACACTGTCAGTTCTTAGGTAATATAATGTTTTTATCCCAAGCTTCCATGCCTCCATATGCACCTGATTTATCCATTTTGGTGAATCATTAGGATCAAATGACAAATTCAGAGATTGGGTTTGGTCAATATACCGTTGTCTTATTGCAGCTTGACGTACAAGTTCTAACTGATTTATTTCTGAAAATGTTAAAAATAATTCTTTTTCATCGGGAGTTAATACATTATCCGGAAGATTCTGTGCCGATCCTCCGTCTTGTAACATTTGTTCCCACCATTTATCTTTATCTTGTCCTTTTTCAGCTAATAATGATTGTAATACCTTATTTTTTCTAATAAAAGTACCTTTAGCACCATTAAAAGTATAAACATTAGCTGGTAAAGGTTCAATACCCGCACTTACTCCTCCACAAATTACTGAATTAGAAACAGTAGGTGCTATTGCTAATACATGAGTGTTTCTCATACCTGTACCTCTACACCAAATAGGTTCTCCATATTCGGCTGCTAATTCCATAGATGCTTTTTCAGCTTTATTTCTTATATCAGAAAATATATTATGTGTATGAGCTGTTGAAGCAATAGAATTAAAAGGTAATCCTTTTTGTTGTAAAAATGTATGCCAACCTAGTACACCTAAACCTAATGCTCTACCTTTTTTAGCATGGTTATGAGTTCTAATTAATGAATCTTTACCATTAGATTTATCTATAAATTCTTGCATTACACCATCTAAAAACCAAGTAGCCAATTCAACAGTATCTGTATTTACCCATTCATCATATTTAGCTAAATTTAAAGAAGATAAACAACAAATAAATGAATGCCATTCATCAGTAAATAATGTAATCTCTGAACAAATATTAGTCATAGATACATCTAAATTATTTAATCTATATGCTATTGGATTATCTTTATTAACATTATCCTTATACATTACATAGGGTTCTCCTGTTTCCATTCTTGCTTTTAATACAGTTGCCCATGTATTTAGGGCATCAGGATCCCTTGATTCTAATTTACGCATAAAAGTATCCCCAACAACTACACACTGATGTAAATTTAAACATTGTCTATTTGGATCACCTTTGGGTCTCCTAATTTGTAAAAATTCATCTATATCTGGGTGTTCAATATCTAAATTAACTGATGCAGCACCTCTTCTTACATTACCTTGGTTAGTAGCAATAATAGTTGAGTCAAAAATTTTAGCCCATGGAACTACACCCTCTGATTTACCATTACCTGCTATTTCTGTACCTCTGGGTCTTATCTTAGATAAACCAATACCTACACCTCCACCTTTAGAAGTTAATCTCATTAATTCAGCATTTGTTAATCCAATACCTCTTATTGAATCTGGAGTATCAATACCATAACAAGAAATAGGTAAACCTCTATCAGTACCCATATTTGAAATTACGGGAGAAGCTAATCCAAGCCATCCATTCCACATAATTTTAAAGAATTTATTAGATAATTCAGGTTTTTTTAACCTAAATGCAGCTGCGTTAGCTACTCTTTTATATGCTGTTCTTACTGTTTCTCCAGGGAGTAAATATCCTTTAGATATTGTTGCTAAAGAAATTTCATCCATCCATTCTGGGTATTGTTTTCCTGCTTCCCAGTTACTATAATCTACTTGTAATGCGTTGTTTTCCATATCTTAAAATAATGCTGCTGCGTCCCAATTTTGAACACCTTTACTATAATTTGTTACTCTATTTGCAAAGAAATCTGTGTGTTGTTTTCCAGCTGATAGGCTATCAAACCAACTCATTCTTTGTACTGCTTCTTTATCTATACCATTAACTATTGGCTCATATCCTAAATCACCCATTTTTGTATTTACTCTATGTTTGATAAAAGATACTAAATCATATTTAGTACAACCTTCTAAATCACCCATTTCATAAACTTTATCAATAAAATCTAATTCTAATTTTAAAGATAATTTAGCAGCTTCTTCAATATCAGCTTTTAGTTCTGGAGTGTCAAATTCAGGGTGTTCCTTTAATAATGTTCTAAATAACCAACATCCTGCATTAGAGTGTAATGATTCATCTCTAATACTCCATTCAACAATTTGTCCTACACCTTTAAGTTTATTTTGCAGTTTAAATGATAATAAAACAGCAAATGAAGAAAATAAATTTACACCTTCAGTAAATGCAGAAAATATAGCTAATGATTTAGCTCTTTCATGCCAGTTAGGTGTTCCATCATGACCATCTCTAACATTCATTAATGTTTCAATTTTAGCCATTGTTGTTTCATCTTCTAAAAATTCGGCAAAGTCATCTAAACCTAATTCTTCATTTAATAAAGAATAGGCTTCAGCATGAATAGTTTCAAAACAACCAAAAGTTACAGCCATAGCAATTACTTCAGGTTTTCTAAACCATTTAGTTACTAATGTTGACCAATAATCATTTACTACAGTTTCTGTTTGAGCAAATCCTTTAAGTATTGAACCAATAATATTTTTTTCTGTTTCTGATAAATTTTGTTTCCAATCATTTACATCTGCCATCATAGGTACTTCAGTCCATAACCAATGAGCTTGTTGTTGTTTCATATAAAAATCAAAAGCCTCCGGATATTCGAAGGGCTTATAAACTATTCTTTCCTGCAATAATGATGTTTTTGCCATTTTTTAATTAATTTAATGTGTTAATATTATTTTTCTAATTCGAAAAACTTTTTGCGTAATAACTGCTTGTCAAAAGTATCAACATCAGTATCAAACTTATTAGATCGAGATGGAGGTGAAAGCTGCTCTGAGTCTTCGCTATCTTGATAATCAAATACTTCAAAATGCCCTGTTGAAGTGTCAGCATTAACTGAAAATGTAAGACCATCCATTCCGTATCTATTTTTCATTATATGATATCTACCTGTGTTATTAACTTTATCTTCTTTTTTACGCGAAAGAGACATTGCAAAGTCCGAGATCATCATTTTATCATAAGATCCGGCTGCTTTATCTCCTTCAATTATTTTATCTTGTGCACCAGCACGATTTACTTGAGAAACAGACCAAATAGGAATATTAAGTTGTCTAGCTAATCCTTTTGTGCTTGTATAAATATCATCAATTTCGTCCTTACGCTCCCTATTTTTACGTCTCGATGAAAGTAAATCTACATAATCAATAATTACCATATCAGGTTTTATCCCCATCCCTGAACATTTATTAATGTGTGATTCAATGGTTGAGATTGTTGCACGTCCTGTTGGAAATTCTTTAATAATTAGTTGACCTGGCAATTGTGGAATTGTTTCTTCTACTTTTTCCCTAAATGAGTCTATTTTATTAACAGGTATTTTAGTAAAAAAAGCGTCATATCTTTTTCCAACATAATCTTCCCCTAATTCAAGTGTATAATGTAGAACATTATATCCTAATCTTACAGCATATCCTCCTAACGCAACAAGAGACCACGATTTACCACCTCCAGGATTACCAAAAATAATACCAAAATCTCCGTTTCCAAGTCCACCTTGCAATAATCCGTTAATACGTTCCCAAGGCGTAGGTATAGTCGTTCTAGAATTTTCTCTATATCTTTCTTCAATGTCTTTAATATATTCATGTCCTATATTTTTATCTTGTCCTGCTTTTAGTGCATTATCAATCAAAAAACGAATACCATCAAAATCTCCACCTTTAAGTAAATCAACTGAGGACATTAATGCCTTTTTTAATTGTTGGTTTCTACAAAAATTAGTAAATTCTTCTTGAACATATTCTAAATCTTCATCTGAGGTGACATATGCTTCTTTAAGTTGTTCTTTAATAGATATCTGCAATACTTCATTATCTACTTTTTGTAATTCAACTTTTAAAATATCTAATGAAGGAGTAGTATGATATTTGTCATAATATTTTAAAATTTCTTTAATAGCCCATTTTTGAGCGGGATTTTCAAAATATTCTTCACTTATAATATCATGAATATTAGTTAAAAATTCTTTATGTGTTAATAAAGAAGATAAAACCTTTATTTGAAATTCGTGCCCGTATTGATTTATACTATTTAATGTCAATCTTTATAACCTTTAAATTGTGAAAATATATCTTTTAACCAAATATCTAAATTTCTAATCATTCCCCCTAATTTATCTTCATTATAAAATTGAATAAACATTTCAGGGTTAAAATCAGGAAAATTATCTGTAATTAATTGATCTAAATACTCCTTTTCTCTTTCATCTATCATAGGAGTTCCTAAATCCATTATTTTAAAACTTGTCCTTAATTTATCTTCATCTTGTAATATTCTTGAATATACAACATGATCTTTAAATTTCCTAGTTGAAATATCAAAAATGTTTTCTAATGATAAATCTTTTTCTTTTAATTCAGGAAATTTTTTAAATATACCTTTAGCACCTAAACCTTTAACTCCTGGAATATTATCTGAATTATCTCCAAGTAATGTTTTATATAAAATAAAGTTTTTAGGAGATACACCAAATTTTTCTTTTACTGCTTGTGGTGTATAATATTCTTTTTCCATTGGTCTGTATAAAATAATTTTATCAGTAACCAATTGAACAAAATCTTTATCTGAAGATACAATAAAGCATGTTGAGTTGTGTTTTTCTACTAATTTTTCTGCTAGCACAGCTATAATATCATCAGCTTCTACTTTATCAATTATAGTGGTTTTAACAGGTAATAATTTTAAATATTGAATTACACGTACTATTTGGTCAACTTTCGAATCATGTTCTTCTTCTAAATTATCAAATGTATCCCAATTAGTAACACGTTGTAAATTTCTTTCTCCTTTGTACTCGGGGAGCAAGTTCTTTCGGTTGGCGGTTGAACCTGCTCCATCGAATACCACATAAACAGAGGTTGGTTGGGTTTGTCGAATCATTGCACCTAAAGAACGAAAGAATCCACCTAACCCACCAATGTGAACTCCATCAGGATTGACCATATTCATCATAGCAAAGTTTCTAAAAAATAGATTTAATCCATCTATTAATAATACTTTATCATGTTTTTTTACTATAGTTTCCTCCCCTTGCTCCTGAACTTCGTCCAGCAACGCAAATAATTCTTTATGCTTCATAATGATTCTATTCCGGTTCTTTCTCGAATTGAGAAATATCGTTTACTTCTTGATCCTCTTCTACTACTTGGAAATCCGTCCCACCTAATACTTTAGCCCAATCTTTAGCATGTGCATCTTTATAAGTTTTAAGTTGTTTAGGATCATCTTCAATAAATCCATGAGGTGTCATGACAATTTTTCCTCTTGTAGTAACACCATTAATATGGTTTTTATCAATTTGTAGATTAGTACGTTTAGCAAATTCCACTTGTTTACCATCTTTAATTGCCTTAATTTTAGATGTACCAGCAGACATAATATTACCAAATGTAACTACAAATGTTGAATCAAACCACATTGCATAACCACCTTTATTCATAAGTTTTGGTCTACCCATAGGTGATTCTGGTTTTAATGTCCAAACTTTATTGACACATACTAATGTATTAGTAAAGGGTGAAGATTCTTTTCGAGATAATGTAATCTTTTGATTAACATTATTTCCAAATTGGGTTGACATAGCACCTGCATTCCATTCATTATTATTTTTATTGGATTTAAGTGACATTTCACATGGTACAGAACCAATACTATCCCATAAGAATAATAAATCATAAGGTAAATTACCTTTTTTCTGTTCATCCATTAAATCTAAAATAAATGATGCTACATCTTCAATAGAATTAATTGTTTCACGATCAACGTAAATAAAATTACCATTATAATCTGTAATTTCTCCACTTTCATCTCGTTCAACATTAATATCTAATCCCATTTGAATAGCATGTTCCCAATTCCACTTCATCTCAGTAATGATGAAAACTGGCAGTACCCCATTATTTTGAGCGGATACTGCAGCTTCTATCATCGCCGTTGTTTTACCTGTGTCAGAATGACCTCTAAGTAAAACTATATGTCCCATTGGAATACCAGGGACAGAAGTTACTTCGCTAAAAGCAGGCGAAAGGGGGATCCATTCTTGGTCTTTAAACTTAATATTTTTATCTAAACCTTTTTTAGATTTAAATTTAGATAAATCAAAGTTCGATTTTATTTCAGCAGACACTGCTGCTGATAGTGATTTACTTTTTCTTGGCATAATTAAAATGGTAAGTCATCAACTTTATTTTCCTTTTTATCATCAAACAAACTATCAAATTCATCAGTTTTAGTTTGTTTTGCTTTTGAAGTATCTAAGCTAAAATTTGATGAGTTATTTTGATGTGTATCTGAATCGAAATCAGAAGCTGGTTCAGAAATGATATCTCCTTCTTCAGCAGCATCTTCAGGTGCTAACCATTTTTCTAAAGCAGATTTCATTTCATCAAATGTATAACGCTTAAATAATTCTTCAGGATTAGGTTGTTCCTTTAACCATGTTTGAACTGTATCTTTATCTTCACTAAGTGGTGAAGTTTTTAATCTAACCCTTACTGATGACTTATTATAAGGAGTTCCAGTTGCTTCAGGTCCTACTGTTTCTACAGTAAGGTCTCTACCATTTACAATATCTGTGTAATCTCCGATTTCATCATCAACAGCTAGTGCTAACAATTCTTCATATACTAATTTTCCAAACTGCCATAGTCTAACACCTTTGTCTTCTTCTCCTCTAACTATTACAGGAACAAAAACACGGTTTTTAGCATCTAGCTTTTTAGCAAGTATATAGTTTTCTTTATTATACTCTTCTCTAAGTTTCTGAGCAAATAAGTAAATAGGGTCTTTTTCACCAAAATTTAAAGGTGAAATCATAACCTTATTAGTAATACCATAATAGAACTTAAGTTCTTTAAATGGGTTCTTAGAATCATATGCTGATGGTACAATTCTAATTTGTTGTTTACCTACAGTTGGTCTCCAAAAAATCTTAGTATAATCTGTTTTTTGTCCGCCTGACTGTGGTTTTTGTTGGAGTCCGTCCAACTTCTGTTTAAGTAATGATAAATCCATAATTTATAACTAATTTTAAATGTAACTCTAATATACGAACCATAATTTGGGGGGCCAAACTATAGTTCAATAATTCTATAAATCTTTGTATTAAGCTGATTTAGCTCATTATGTTGGGTAAGTAAAATACAATTTCTATAATGTTGCCAATCTACTTTATAACTAGTATCTACAACCCCACCATTCAATTTTTTAATTAATTCATTTAAAGCATTAATAGTATAAAGAGTATTAGACTCTTTTTTTCTATGTACTAAAATGGTATTTTCAGGAATTGAACCTATATTAGCTTGTTCAACATTATAAGTAATAACATATTCATCTTTACCAATTATTTCTAAAACAAATAATTTATTGTAAATAATGCTATATCTTGACTGTATGTTTTCAATAAGCGTATCAAGACCTTCTAAGTCTGTAAAAGTACAAAATAGCTTGTTATTCAAATCTTTAAGATTTTCGATGCTGTTTACAACATCATATTCTGTATTATACGTATTAAGTGGTCTTTCCAAAGTTGTAATCATAACCCTCTATTTCTTTTATATTTAACTTATATTTTTTAAAAATCTCTCTGATTTTTTCTAAAACTTCTACTTCTTCATCATTTACATCTAATAAAAACGAATCATAAGTATATAATACTAATTTCGTTTTACATCCCCTCAATATACAAAGTATATCCCATAATATCAACACATTTGTAGACGTTTCTAAATTTTGTAAAACATAATTAAATAATTTTTGCGGATTCATATTATCTAATTTTTCTTTTTCATATCTATATCCAGAAACTTTACATTCTATAAACCCATCGTTTTGAAACTTACTCCAAATATCTCCTACGTATCTTTCTATTTTTTGAAAGAATTCCAGCCCCTTGTAATTTTTAAAAACGCCTCCATAGAGCTGCTTGAAGGTAAGTTCCTTCGATTTTTTATAATCCACCCCATATAAGGAAGCAAAATGAGCGTGGATATCACTAGTGGGAAAATTATAATTAACGAGACGAGCAGCCAAACTAGGGTGGTAAGCACTAATATCAATTTCCACAAACCTATTATTACGTGGTATAAAACTCTTTCTACATCCATTTTCTTTATTGAGAGCCGCATAATTTACATTTTTAAATTTATTACTAGGTCTTGTTGTTGTTGTTTTTAAGTTGAACTGAGTGTAAGTGGATTCACCATCAATGGGATGGAAATATCCTTCGAAGGTTGGTTTGTGTATTCGAATTCCACTTCTCTCGATGGCGTTGAATACCACGGATACTTTACTGTTAAAGAAATCATAATATTTTATTTTTTCATTGTTAATATTCGCTTTTAGATCTCCCCAAATCATTTCACACACTTCATAATGCTTTACAATAGGAATAATTTTATTTATTTCGGGGTGATCTTTGTGTTTCCTATAATATAATTCATGTGTATTTGTTGTAGGCCGTATATACGTAGTAGGGGGTATGTTAATGTCATAGAGCTCTTTTAGGCAAAAATAATGTAATATTTCCTTTTTATCTCTACAATATAACTTATCAAACTTTTTTAAAACCGTGTTTATATGCGTGTTTACTCCATTTAAAGTTTCACTATGGTCAACACATAACATAAATCCCTTACTCGCAAGTATTGGTCTAATATACACCAAAGACACATTATTTTGTGCGGGGTGAATTGTATCGTTAAAGGGAATTACTTCAATGAAAGCCTCTTTAAAACCACTATTGCAAAAAACCTTTAACTGCTCTAAATCTTCTATTAGCCAGTACATAAAACCTTTTTCGTAAATATAAGAAATATTATTTTCTAAACCAAATAATTTTACTCATTTTCTTCTTCATCTTCCGGACCAAAAGGACCAGGATCTATTCCATTTTCTTCAAGAATTTTAATCCATGTTTCCATATCAGTATAATAATCTATTTCAATCCATTCACTAGCTAAACATTGGGTTGGATCAATACTTCCATAACCTTTAATTTCTGTTCTAGGATCATCCCAACAAATAAACCATGTTTCTACACTAGGATAACAAAATTCTGTTCTTTTTTCCATATTTTAAATTTTATTATTGTGGTCCACCATCTGTAATATTCCATCCAAAATTACTAATTAATGATGTTCTAGCAGTTGTTCCTACTTTATATTGAGAATTACCAAAATCAACTTGTCCAATTGGTGGGGTATAGCCAGCTCCCCCTGGGTATGATGCTTGAAGGGTAGCTTCCCATCCTATTAGTAAATTATCATAATTTGTATTTGAAAGTCTAACTCCTCTTAGGAAACTTCGAAAGTCTCCTACATTAGTTATATCCCAATTACTTATATCTTGATCAAATGAAACTGCTCCATTAAATGTGCCTTTCATAGAAGTTATAGTACTAACATCCCAATTTCCAATAGGTTGGTTAAAAGATTGAGCTCTAAAAAACATAAAATTTATACCTATTGTATTAGAAAATACAAAATTACTTAGAGGTTGGTTAAATAAGGCTGTTCCTGCAAACATAGATCCGAAATATCTACCAGAACTAGTATCCCAACCATTTAAAGGTTCATTAAATAAAGGAGTATCTTGAAACATATTAGCAAAATTTGTTACATTGCTAACATCCCAATTATTTATAGAAATACCTTGAAATTTAGATCCTCTAAACATAGAACCCATTCTTCTTATACCACTTACATCCCAATTGTCTATATTATTTATAAGTAAATTTGGGGAGTTTGTACCACAATTCCGAAACATAAAAATACTGTCAGCAGTAGTAAGGCTTGTTAAATCTGGGGTGTCATATAATCTATTTTTGTATAAGTTTCTACAACCATCAAAAGCATTTGACATTTGACCCCAAACAATACTCCCCCATTGTTTTATTTCAATTAATTTTAAAGGGGTAGCTCCTGATTTATTCATTTGTATTCTAGGGAAAGTTCCTGTTATTAATACTGTATAATCCCCAGCCTTATCATATGTGTGAGATAAGTTTGAGTTTGATGATATTGTTTCTTCATTACCATCCCCCCAGTTAACTCTAAATAAATAAGAAAAAGAACTATCAAGACCCATTGTAATAGATTCAAAAGCAGAGGTTGTTCTCCAAATTGTAATAAAAGCATTAGGGTCTGGGGGTGTTGGTGGTGGAGGATTAGGTATAAGTGGATTAAAAACTGGGGCATTTAATCCCCCATATCTTAATTCATACCAAGATTGGGTTACATAACTAGAACTAGTAGTTTCATACTCATAAGTTTTAGAAATAGGAATTAAATATCCATGAGGTTCATCAATATGCTGGGGTCCTTCCATTGGTCCCTTATCTGGGTGGATATGGTAAAA
>Ga0213867_1000921_pt1 | contig 13133 bp, 14 predicted proteins | sample PICome_12_FD_160120 | JGI IMG/M metagenome (GOLD analysis project Ga0213867, IMG submission 160120) | Coastal seawater microbial communities near Pivers Island, North Carolina, United States - PICO540 | ecosystem: Environmental > Aquatic > Marine > Coastal | place: USA: North Carolina... | reverse complement strand
CGCAGCCACAGCCACAGCCACAGCTACAGCGTTTACAATCCGTAATGATCGTACGTATGGTAGATGTAATCGTGTTTACCCCGTACAATCGTAAAAAATACACGCTAGGATTTTGATTACTTCGAAGCACAAGGAGAAACTACATTGTTGTATACACAATACCGGTACATGTACTGTCATTACTCATTACTCATTACTGATCTACATCGTACAGTTGAGAGGAAAAAGAAACCTCATTGGTTTGCGGAGTCACTGGTTTCCGTTGTCGTCCTCGTTTTTTTTATATCCGTTTGTAAATATGAATAATAATGGAAGGGAAAAGCATAATTGAGCGAATAAAATATCGGCATGGCAACAATAAGACCAGTCATTTCTCTCAGGCGCCTCATGAACTTGTTGTCGAATCATCATCTAAACAACAATATGCGGTGAGAAAAGGTAAAAGTAAGGAGACTACCCTGCATAAGTTCGCAGCTATCATCTTAAGCACTATTTTTATCTATACCTTTCTTTCAATGAAATCCAAAATTGAATCGAAGTATGGTCACACGAAATCGGTAGTCAGAATGAACGGTGGGGTCAATTCTCAATTCCTCACGATTGTCATTCCAAGTGTGGTTAATCCCAAAGGTAGAGGAGAACGACTGAAGGCTATCAGTGAGACTTGGGGACCGGCATCAAATGCGATTTACGTAATGCATGCCGATGAACAAATCCCTGATGGTTATAGATGGGAGGAACGTGAGCATTATCCGCGAGTTATGCGACTTCCAATTCATATCACGCATGATTCCGGTGTTGAGAGGTTGCAGTACATAATGGAAAATTTGATAGAGGATAGCGCAGAAATAGAACAATCGTTTGATTATGCCCTCTTCGTCAACGACCATACTTTCGTTATTCCTGAGCACATGTGCGCTTTCATTCAGAATTTTGGCGACGGGGCGTCGTCAGATGTCTACGCTGGTCACGCTTTAATGAATAAAGAACTTAAGTACGGATTTAATTCAGGCGCCAGTGGATATGTTATTTCTCGACACACCCTTAGTCGGTTAGTATCAGCAATGAAAAATAATCTGGAACATTGTACCGTGGAGGAAAATATTAAGTGGATTCAAGGGAACCCTGGTATCATGATCGCAGCATGTTTGGGTGAGACTTTAAGTACTCCTCCTATTGATACAAGAGATGAGTACGGAGAGCACATATTTCATGCCTTTGGTATTGTTCGAAGTGTTAGTGGGAAGGTGGATGACTGGTATAAGAGGAAGCACGAAGAACTGCTCTTTCGCAAAGAGAATGAGGATTTGCAAAGTCTATTACCATCAGGTGCGTTTAAATGAGATGGTTGTATTTTCCAAAGAAGTTCCCATATAATTAGTTAGGTATACCTTCTGCAAGGTGAAAAGTGTTGCTCTGCTAAAACTGTTTCGTTTCATTATGTTGAGTATTCCGAAACTAGGGCACTTTGGAAGGCTAGGAAGTATATAATGGAGTCAAATTTTATGGCTCATCCGATGACCTCAGAAGTGCTCTCTGATTGGTTACAAAAGAATTGGCCTGAGAGAAATAAAGTTGGTGGTTATTCTCACACTCTACCGCGTAAAAATTCACCCGAACGATTAGCAGTGATGAATGTTTTACGAAAGATTTCGTCGACAAAAACAGATATACCAAGTCAATGCCTTCAGCTAATGCCTTTTAATATGTAATGCAATCACTACAAATGAAAGAGTCTGCAACAGGTATTGATAAAAATACAGTTTTCGTCGAAATAAGCGGAATTTTGATTAGGTCAATTAAATCTCGCCACTTCTTTGATACGACGAAAAAATTGTGGTCATGGTCTTTGATCGTGGTTGTGATGAAATCAGCAGTGGTAAGCAAAGTAGGAAAAAGTTAAAATTCTTGTAGCACCAAAACTGAGATCGGTATTTGCCCACTTGGGAAAGCTTGTTTGATAATCACCCCACTGCGAGCTAATCATGAGACATAAATGAGAGATATTCAAACATTTGCATGACTCTTTCGCATGTATTAATCTACTGTCTTGATAATTTTTCAACTGTGTACCGGTACCAATTACCAATGTCAATTGTATACCGGTACTGTAGAGGACATAGTTATTCACCAGACGTAATCGCCATATTTTGCGATTTTGACTTGTGTCTGGACATAATTCAAATCCAAATTTTACCATTTTGACTTGTGCCCGGAAATAGCTTTGTACCTCTACAGTATTTTGCAGCAAAATTGAAAAATGGAGAGAGAGTGTGTGAGAGAGAGAAAGAGAGACAAAAAAAATAAAATTTCAAAGCTAGTGATTTTTACACGATAGACGCTCCATTTTTATACGGGGCGAAGCTAGTAACTGTGTTTCCACACATGCCAAGACTCACAAATCAAAGCAAAATGAATCAACCTACTGCATCAGCTAAGACGAAGAGATCAAAGAAGAAGCAGAGAAAAGCTCCTCTCCTACCAAAAGTGTTTGCACTACGGCCAATCATCTTCTTCAGCCATGCCGCGAATAAAAAGGATCTGGCCTCTGACTGCAAGCAACTGCTACGGTAACGCACTGAAAATGGTTCTGCATACATGAATAATTTACTCATTTTCATACCAGGTCCAAACCATTACTGTTATTATCCTTTCCGTTAGAACCTTCAATATCATCAACTGGTGCTGTATCGATATAGATCTATTACTATCAATATCGCGACTTCGAAGTACTGTTATCTTTTGTTCCAGTTGTTGTCTACGTGCGTGTGCGTAGCTGAAACTTTCGTTTTCGCCAGAAAATGTGGTCTTGTGATGAGATTATTGCATTGGATTTTGAAGAGAACATGGCTAAATTAACTTTACATTAAGTAATATTGTCTTCGTGAGTAGCTGATAGTGTTTACTTATTGAAGCTTCAAAAAAGTCTAAAATTTGCGATTTTGTGGCGTTAAATGAAACCACCAAAAAATATCCAAAAAATATTTATCTCGTATTAAGTAGTCGTGTCGTCGTGTCGAATATTTTGTTACATGTGTGTACAAATTTGTTTCATGTTGATTAGAAAATGCATTAGACATTTTAGCGATTCTCTTTAGATCAATTACTTATGGTCCATTTGTTTAACATTGTAAATCATGTTCAATCTATAAAAAATTACTTCGAAAGTACATTTTTGTACAGTGATTATATATTATCTCTTCAAGTTAGCCTCCCGGGATACTTTTCTCGCCAAATTTGGCGTGGAAGGATAAAAAAGGACCACTTTTGTAACACAATTCCGCACTTGAGGCCTTCTGCAACTATTGAGATCTCTTATAATCGAATATCCCATCATATTAACACAAAATTACGAAAAATGTTTATTAGTAAAGATATTACTATTTCGATAATTTTATTAATGACGACAAGATGCTCGTTTGGTTTAAAGGGGAAACATTTGAAAGGAATGAAGAAAATAAAGCCCAGAGAATTTGTAAGAGATATTATTCCCGAGATTGTTGAATTTCCTTTACCTAATAAAGAAAAGTACGACGATATTTCCATTGCTGTTATGGATATTGACTTGATCGGGCCAACTTCCACGCCCAGTAGCACACCAAGTAATACTCCCAGCGCAACTCCGAGCGCAACTCCCAGCATAACTCCCAGCGCAACTCCCAGCATAACTCCCAGCGCAACTCCCAGCATAACTCCTAGTACGACACCGAGCGCTACCCCATCAATGACTCCTTCCGCAACACCAAGTTCTACCCCATCAATGACTCCTTCCGCAACACCAAGTTCTACTCCCAGTGTCTCACCTATCTCGTCAACTGCAGCGCCTTCGAAAACACCAAGTGCCAGTCCGAGCATAGAAGAAAGCAATTTTCCTAGCACGTTCTTAGTAACGGATATGTCAGAAGGAGAAGTAGCAATTGAAACTTCGACAGCGAGGGATGAGGACGCAGAGCGGCAAGGAAGTGAAGCCATTGGAACCGAGACAGTTGCTTTGATATTTGCCGGAGCACTAACAAGCTTGGTCGCCATTGGTTATTATACTGTTAATCTTAGATGTAAAACCCAAGCTGCGGACGAGATGCCAGAGGACATGACCATTTTCTCGAGAGATAGCAGTCTTCATCAACTTGGTATTCAAAGGCGAGCGGTAGTACGACCTGAGTTGTTTCAGCAGCAGGACCATCACGGTCTTCACGAGGTCTAAAGTAGAGTACTCAGGGTAGGTGTTCAGGGAATACGAATAAAAATTTAGTATGCCTTACGTTAATCTAGGAGTTCGCGACGATTAAGTGATACTCTTTGGCAGTGTGAAAACAATACTTAAATGTTAGTGAATTGAAATAAAACAGAAGAATCATTTTGAAGTTTTGTATAACCCATATTAGCTCTTAGTATTGAACTTTATAAAGCAGTAAGAAGTAGATAAAAATATAAACACTTGTGACTTGTTTTGTGCCATTCAAAATTGGTAAGAGCAGCGTTTGAAAAAAAAAATTAACGAAATTTCGATATGATTCCACGCTCAAAACAGTATTCCATCGCAAGAGAAGCAGCTCCAAATAGAGCAGTTGATTCAATACCGGTTAGCCCAGCCTGTATGAGCATACTCCAATCAAAGTATCCCAAAGGGGAACCGCAATCCAGTGGCGCTGCCGAGCAGTATGATGGAACCTGCAAATACGAGATGTTAAAGTGCAAAGGTAAAGATATGATCAACATTCTTCGTTTAGTTTCTTACCTGAATTTTTGACAAGACACGAAGTAATATGAATGCGCCAATTACTCCTAATACACAGAAATATAATCAGTCACGTTTGGAAACGATCTAGTAAAGTTACATACCTTGATTGAGCATTGGGTTCGAATCCATTCGTATGCAATATCTAAACACAATGGCAAAAAGAGCTCCCTCAAGTGCACCCATGTCCTACAAAAATTGAAAACTTATTCACATAGCTAACATAAAATGAAATGCTCAATTATGAAGACGAACCGTGTCAAATTCCCACTGACCGACTCCATTCACAACATTGCCACCGCCGACAAAAATATTGTGGAACGCGGAAAAAGGCGCCAAACCAATACCTCCAGCTAGTAAACCTACAACTCCCGATTTGGCAGATTCTATTCTAGCACCAAAATCAAACTTATTTTCTTCTAGCTTCGACTGGTTCAACTGGAGCGATGTTATCTTCGTTGGCGCAATTTGAGGAGCGAGGTGATGTACTGTGAACGCTTCAGTGGAAAGAATCTCAGCTAGCAACAAAGTTGCAAACACCATCAAGAAAGCTCGCGCTGAATTCATTCTCAGTCGAAAAATAAATAGGAGTGAAAATAAATATAGTTCCAGAGAAAGTCCTTAATATGAGTCTATCTGGAAAAGTTGACAGAAAGAAGAGGTTGATGCTACATGTATATTAATCACATGTAAATTCTCAAGAAATGTAATGTACGCTCGTAGCTACGCTCGTAATGTGTAATGACGTATCAAATACCGGTACACCGAAAAGAGTAGAGTTCAAAAAAAAATACCGGTACCGGACTTTTTACATGAATGTATGCTTTTATTATACTGTACCGTAATTAACTTCTACTCTTGCACTAGGTATTAACGATCGACTATTTATTTTTTCATTGACTCTTTGTGTTGTTGTTGTTTCAAAAATAGTATGTTTGTATCTAGTAGAATCAACACCCATGAAGAAAAGACAATTTTGGGATCGGATCCTGTTCTCTAGAGGGTCAGTGGGTGAGTATGAATTCATCATAGGAGATTACTACGATGTAAACAATTCATATCTGTTTTTATTAAGTATTCAAGTAAAACGTAGCGATGAAACTTGTGGCCACACTAAACATTCACGTTAACATTTTTTCGAAGCCTCGCAATAAATTTGGTTTTGTTCCATGCCGCTGCGACAGCATGAGGTATATTTTGAGAATCTCCGTCTAGAATACTATCCGACGAAGAAATTTCAGTCGCAAGTTTCTTTACTGCCTTGTACGATGCCTTAGCCTCTTGAAGCTCGCCTAAGTTACTGTATGCGAGACCGACATGTGCCATTGTTGAAGCGACCATTTCCGAAAAATCATTTCTATAAGGTTCGCGTCGTTGTATCGCTAGTGACTCTGTAAATCTACTGAGTGCCCATCTGTGCTCATGTCGGACTTCATGAGCAAGGCCGAGACAATACAATATCGTAGCATAAAAAACATTGCTTCCTTCCTTCGAGGATGTATCTTTTCTCCAATATGCAGGGGCATCACAACATCCTAACTCCTCTTCAACTAAAATCAAAGCGTTCCAGAATTCCTCAAGAGCTAGTGAAAACTCTCCTTTGTAAAAATGTAGTAGTCCTATTCGATGTCTTATATGTGGTAGTAAGGCGTGGCAATTGGACTCGTCATGTCGAAACATTTTCAACACTTTATTGTAGCTCTCTAATGCCGCCTGGTATTGAGCCGAATCAAAAAGAGTATCACTCAACTTTTTGTACACCAAAATTGCACGATCGTTTGATACGAGTTCACCTTTGAAGTGAAATAATGATTCAAGTGATTTGCCATAACTACCTAGCGCATCGTCGTACATAGACATCGATACATAAGTATCTCCAATAACCTCGTACAAATTCGCGAGTTCTTTGTAGTCTGATGTGTTTTGTACAACGTTTTCAAAGTGAGATAAGGCCCCTTTGTAATTATTTGCTAACAACTCTTTTTCTCCTATTTTAAAGATAAACACTGAGCTTGCAAACATTTACTAAGAAAAGTACGCTCATTCCCCACCTAACCTTACCTAACATTTTCATGCCTGCATTAATAGGATCCTCATCAGGAAAGTTCACACTTCCTTGTGAAGAACCTTCTTCGGCAGTCGAGTACGTTCTCTCGTATTCTTTAAGATCATCGGAAGTTGTCATGATATCAAACACATCAAAATCTTTATCTAGTATTCGATTTATGTGAAATATTGTAGACTAAAAAAGTTTAAGCGCAGTAATGACAGAGCGAAAAAAATACGTACAACTTACCTCTGTCAATTTTTCTAGCTCAAGATCATTTGCATCTTTCCCGAATGGATCTGATAGCTGATCTTATTCTTGTGAGTAATATTCGCATTAAACTCACTAACAAACCTTAAAATATCACGATGCTTACCTCGTTTGCAACGGCATCCAAACCTACTACCGCATACGCTAAAAAAAAGACAACAAAAAAAATAACAACGTCGAATTCTTGTTGGAAAAATGGAATTGCTAAGATCCAAACAAAAAGAGAAATTTTCATGACGTTAATAAAGGGGAAAGGCACAGGAGTTGTGGAGTATGCAAGCAATTCATTCAAGACAGCATACAATCTTTCAATTTCTTGAAGGAACGCCATCTCAACCTGAATTTTCATTGCGGCACTGTTGTCCTTGACCAACGGATCGCTTAACATACTTTCCTGCATTGCAACTGTATCAAATAGCTGCTTTAGTGCTTCAATTGGTTGATACTTAAATTTTATCGAATCATTGAATGGTTCTACGTCGAACTCATTTAAGTCATCTTTTTGTGAATAAAGATTGTTGTCCATCATTTCTTCAGCTCTTTTCGACCCGCAGTATACTACGCATAGTTCGGGATGTTGTAATATTGCCATGCTATGATCAACGACTTTTATGAGAAGTGACCTGACTTTTCTTCTCCATATTTTGCATCCTTCAGATGTCTTAAAAATTTGTCCTGAAAAGCCCGTGCCAAATAAAACGGATTTGAGTGCAATGCTTCGAGACAAATAGTGGAACTCCATTAGTCGAGTACTAGCTGATGCGAATCTTTCCAACATTATGTCAGACATAACCACAATTACAAAAGCAACCAGTAAGGATAACGAGCTTTCCTGTTCATCGTGGATAATGAGGGCTGATCGGTGTCCATAGTTATTCGCTACCCACAAACCTGCATAAACAAGCGTAATGAACGAACAAGGTAATATTGCGGATCCCCACACTGTGCCTTTCAATCGGAAGATTATATCGAAATGATTAGAGCTATCATAAAGTATCGTCATAATAGTAGATGTAGGGTAACTTGCAATGATAGTTAGAAATGCATCACCAATATAATCTATTGAGCTTAAAGTTGGAAAATGAATAGAGAACCACTGCCAACATCGATATAAGAATATGGAATATATGTATTATACCGGTACTTCAAAAAAATATTATTGTCATTGATAGAAGACTCTCTACAGAGATTGCATACATGAATTGTAAATTAACATAAGTATATGCACCAGTTCCCTATATGAAATTCTCGTTCTCCTGTGTCTTGATAAGAGGATATCTTATTCGGCTGCGTTGAGAAGTAAAAACCTATTTTGTCTTTCATCCGAACTTATTGACATTGTGAGTCATATTCTCTTACATTTATGTTAATTCTATTACATAAATTTTAATACATGTAAATGTAGCAGCTACAAAAATATATTCATTGTACAGCATCAATGGGGAAAACTACTCGAAAATAGATGTACAAGTATTATTTTTAACATTGTATTATGTACATTTTATACGTGTTCATACGTACGCGTGTGTAAGACAATATTTAGTGATGATAAGATGTTCACCAAAAGGTATTGTCAAATATCGAAAAGAGTGAATACAAGATACAAGTATTAATACATGTAACCAGATCACACGTCGAATACAATATACATGTAATTCTTAAATACACATGTAGAATAACACACATGCATATTCCATGCTGGACAAAAACTTTTATCTCGAAGAATCTACTTCACACGTCAGTTTATGTGATATGTGATATATGATATCCAGGAAACATAATAAAGTTCAAAATATATATATGTGTGCGTTGAAGGGCACTGAAAATACATGTAGTTCGCAAATCGACAATTTTACTGTCGTTCGCATTTTTCGCATGCCGAGCACCGAGCAGAGAGCAGATGAATCATGATTTCTTTTCTGCTACAGTACTAGACTACCGGGTAGGAAGTAGTAAGATTTCAGTGTAGAATTGTTTACAAACTCATGACAACTCTTCAATAAACAGATAATTGCTCTTATAGTATATCTTTCTTGTTAGTAATCAAAATGGTGAAAACATATGACTCTAGCCAACATCTAGCGTTGGTTTTCGCTTGGGACGGAACAGTATGGTCAAGTTGTATCATCCAATGCCTACTCAATACGCTGTTCTTTTCCCTCCTTTGGGGACTTAGAGAAAATCGGGGGTTCGAAGTGGATTTAGGCGAGGATCAGGAATATGCTTTGTCTTTACTGGTTTCGTTTCTTATTGTTTCGACTGTTGAAATCAATATTAAAAGGTTCGAAGCATCCGGCAAAAACCTGTATAGTTTTCGAAACCACTGCAAGATATTTGTAACTCGCATTGCAATTCATGGAGCGGGGCCGTTAGGGGCTCATGCATACTCTGGTGGGAGCAAGTTTTGGCGAGAAAAAATAAGATTAGCGCTCAAGAATTTTATAACAGTGTCCTTGGATCTTATACGCGATGGTGAAAAATGTCGGAGTTATATGCTCGATGGAAAGTTTGAAAATTTGAACGAAAATATTGCAACCGAAATTCAAATGACGATGACTGACGAAACATATGGCCCGTGGGAGCATTTACGGTATCTCACTCATTGCGTTTCTCTGCAGAGCAAGATTTTGGAAGAACCGATGCCTATCCAAACTGAAATGGTTTTTTACAACTTGATTAATCAATTGCAGGACGATATTGAACTCTTATGCAATACTATACAAACACCAATGCCGTTTCCAATTGTAAATCTTACCAAGATATCACTATTCACCTGGATTATCATCATTCCTTTTATTCAAGAACAATTTACACCAATTAATTTAATTGTGGTATTTTTCCTTACTTATTCTGTGGTCGGTTTAGATTCAGTGGCAGATGAAATATCTGATCCCTTCGGTGATGACACAAGTAAGTGTATTACTTTAGACGTATGCGATTAAGGTTTCCTGTAACTCATTGTTGGTTTTTTAGACGATTTTGATGTTGAAACAATAAGGGATGTGAGTGAAAAATTATTTTAGAAGATACCCTTTTTTTCTAACCTTGCCTTCAGTCAATAATTAACCATATTGATAGAGTTCTTTCTCCAACTTTTCATTGTTACTTTGATGGAGAAGATCGTGAAAAGGTCGATTTGAAATATGAAGAATTACGTGGATGGAAACATCTCGCGAAGGAAAACTATGATGGAGCCCTCTTTGATTTTAAGTCAGCACTGGATAAGTCTACAGCCACATTATCAGAAAAGTCATATTTCCTTGAAATTTTGGGAGATGTCTACGCAATCAAATCAATGTGCAACGAAGCGAATTTGCACTACGTAAAGGCTATTGAATCTCTGAAAGTGATTAACAAAAAGTTGACTGATGTCGTTCCTGCTCTACGCGTCGGACGTAAATTAAGTGATTCCCTTTTCGACTCACGTCGCTATGATGAGTCTCTTAAACGTTACCAGAAAGTCCTCTCGTGGTGTTCGACAGACTCTAAAGAATCTCTTCTAGCTTCACCATATCTTCGTCACCGAATTGGTTTGATCTTGTACCTTAAGGGTGAATACGAATCATCGATTACTGAGTTTTCGAAAGCTTTACAACTTCAAAAGAATCTTATGCAAACGAAACTTATGAGTTATAATATGTTTCTTAATTATGCGGAAGGAGGAGAAATTGTTTTCATTTCAACAGTATTGTTTTGTATGGGCCTTGTGCACGAAGCTCGACAAGAATTCGAATGGGCTAGGAGCCAATTTACGGAATCGTTGGCAATACAGATACGGTACGAGAAACAATTTCGTCTTTCTGATATGTTTGTTTCTACTTTGGCGCATTTAGCACTTGCAAACTCACAAATTGGAGATAAGCATGAGTCAAATGTGGCTTTATTAAGCGCCCGTCGAATATCTGCAATGAAGTCAACTTCTGATGGTAAGTATAGTGGTAATAATTCAAAGGAAAATAGTGAAACGATAATTGCAAAATTCGGACACCGAAATGTGTTGAACCTCAATTCTTCATGGGAAGCAACAAAAGAAATAATACGAGCGTGTTCATAATTTGGCGAAACATGGGTGTGTAGAACGGTTCTGAGAAAGTGTCGGAGATTAAGTCCTTTGTATCCTTTGTGAGGAAAGCCATCCCGTGACAAGAACATATATTCGAAGCATGATCATTTGCCAAGGAGAAAAACTGAGGATTGGTTTTGCAGCAGTGCATTATTTTTTAATTTCAATGCAATGCAATAATTTGCATTAAATCCTCTTCATTTACGAACTAGCTTTGTGGCAAATATATTATGTCATCTCACTAAGACTCGCCCCACCAAGAGATTAGAAAGCACCCTCCTTTGTATATTTGTGTCGTTAAAGATGTATCATGATATGTGATACCGATGTAGTGTATATGACGGGAAGCAATGGTTATTCGGGGTTAACCAACAATGATCCACAGACAGACTCCGAGTGTACTCAGTTCTCTGAACGAGTGATAACGAACAATGCTCATTTGATTATATCGGTATACTTAACACAATTTTCCAAAAATGTACATCATCCGAACAAGCGCAAGACCACTAAAAATTTGATAAATTGCGAAAAAAAGTACTAGCGCATTAAAGCTATAATTGCAGGTCCAACACGTACGAGTCGTATGAATGACACTCCTCGTACATCAAATGAGTACTTGTCTCTGCTAAATACACTGCTGTGCCCATCCAAACCTCGCATCTTCACAAAGATGTTCATCACTATTTCTGCCTCACAAGCACTTCAGGCACACCAGTCGCAGTGCGCACGACAAGCAAATCATCATCAAGATAGGTTATGTACAAGTCACGGGAATATTGCAACTGCTCAGGTATGTCGATACCGTTCTCGGCTATAGTCGCCGACTTGTAAGTTTCCTTCATGCGAATTCCAGTCTCAATCTCGAGATCAGCCTTAACAGAAACATCACTATCATTACCAAACACCTTCGCTGAAATCTTCGCCTCGATCCTCGGCTGGTCGCGTGAAATGTATATCTGCAAGTCTCCTAACTCTGCAAACTGGGTTGGTAAGCTCTGAGCAAGAGACAGTGCAAACAACCCTGGACTCAACCCTCCATCATACAAAAACAACGCAATACCTCGCGTTGGACTGGGCAATGCCCAATCCTCGCTGTACCCACCAGAATACTTAAGCGTCCAAACTCCATTCAACAGAGACGATGTGGACGGATCCTCAGTCGGATTCACTGACTCCAACTTCAACAGTGCCTCATTAATATTCGCACGAGTAGAACTGTCAACCTTCTCTGCAAATCCTGGCAAATCGTCCACAAAACTTTCCGTCGCAGTGGGAACGTACTCCTCAGCTGCCAAATCCTCACTGGAAGAATCGCTTGGTTGCGAATCGTAAATACCCTCATCCTCCACATCACCATCCTCTCCCTCTTCATCGGACATACGAAGAACGACTGAACTGGAATATGGCATTCTGTCCACGTTCGACGGCATCATCGTCAAACTCTTTGCCGCGTTTGGTAGAAATGCCGTGAACGCATTTGACAACGGAAAGGCGGTTATGAGAAGGATAGCTCTGGCATTACACGTGTGTATCTTCATTGTAATAATAGTTATGTGGAATGTCGTTTAATATTCGGTATTTGGAATCGTTAGTGTGCAGTAGACCAAATGTGCCAATGAATGACTTTGGTGTTGAAAAGTGTGAAGTGACAAGAGAAGTCGTGTGAAAAAATGTGATGGATGATGCAGATTTCTCGACTAGGTCATCCAAATAGATAGATGTATAGATATATAGTTATGTGACTATATGAAGAAATGATGATGAGAGAGTTTGTAAAGGCGATGTGTTTAGATGTACGACATGCCTCTACATACATGAATACTTCATGAGATCATGAGTGATGTGTAGAAAGAAAAAAAGAAAGCATTCTGAGTTGGTCGCCTGTCGCTCTCCTCTCAACTCTCAACCGCTCCCGACTTTTCTTCCCCCAAAAATACCGGTACCGGTACAAGTACGAGCGTACCGGGGGTACATTTATATTTACGTTACATCTAGTGTAATTTGTACCTTGTAAA
>Ga0213867_1000920_pt1 | contig 13136 bp, 21 predicted proteins | sample PICome_12_FD_160120 | JGI IMG/M metagenome (GOLD analysis project Ga0213867, IMG submission 160120) | Coastal seawater microbial communities near Pivers Island, North Carolina, United States - PICO540 | ecosystem: Environmental > Aquatic > Marine > Coastal | place: USA: North Carolina... | reverse complement strand
TATGCATGCTGTAATGGCTGGTAAATACAACGAATCTGTTGAATTAGAAGAAAAGTATCGTCCAGCAACTAAAGCTGAAATTGAAGCTGATAAGAAAAAAGATCGTGCTGGTAAAAAACGTCCAAGTATGTCAGCTAAATCTGCTAAAAAATCCATTTATAAAAATATGATGGGTGGTCTTAAAGAAGAAGATCTACAAGAGCTAGATGCTAAAATGCAAAAGAACTTTGCAGCTGGTGCTAAGAATATGAAAGCATACGCTCAAAAGAACGGTGGCGTAGATAAAAAAGACTTTATGGATGTTGCTAAACTTCTAGATCAAATTTCCCGTGTAAATCTACTACAAGCGGGCCAACTTCTTGCTCGCCTAAATCGTTTAGTTGATGGTATGGATACCGATGTCCGCGAACGTATTTACATTGAGCTAAAAAAGGTTGGTCTTGTAGAAGAGCTAGAAGAAAAGAAAGCTCCAAAGATTGATGATAAGAAATTTTCTGCTCATATGGCACGTAATAAAAAACCAAAGAAAATGACTTCTACTCAAAAGTCTTTATCAGATATTCAAAAGCGTGCAAACGAAGAAGTTGACGAAAGAAAACTAACACCCAAAGAAATTAAAAAAGCCCTTGCGTCATCTAAAGCAAAAGCTAAGCCAAAAAGCCAAGTGTCTTTGAAAAAAGCTCCATTTGAAATTCCGGAATCATTAGAAGAAAAACTACAAGTTTCTGATGGTATGAAAAAATGGATCGAAGATTTCCAAGCTTCCGATGCTCCACAATTCAAAGGCAAAGATAAGAACGAACGCCGTGAAATGGCTATTGCAGCTTATCTTGCAGCTAAGCGTAGAGATAAAAAGGAAGACTAATGTTAACCTTTGGTGAATATATTACTGAAGCAAAAGCTCTACGTTGGAAAAAAGCTGGTCCTAATGGCGAGATTGAAACAACAATCAACGGCCAAAGATGGAAAATTGAAAAAGCTTTAGACCATAATGAACGTCACCGCGGTGAATTTAAAATTATGGCATGGGATAAACGCAGAGAAGAATGGGTGTGGGATAATACCGTTCAGGGTAAAGCATACGCTAAAGAACTCGTTGCTGATAAAATGTCAGAATCAGTACAAGAAGGTTCTGAATCTTGGGAAGCTGGTTATAAGAGACGTGTTGTAAGAACAACAAAGCCTGAGCATAAAGAAAAAGGTTATGAATGGAGAATCAAAGGAAAAGATCGTCCTGAGATCTCTATTAAATTATATAAGTCAAAACCTGATTTTGCAGAATTTAAAAAACAAATGCGCAGAGTCGCAGGACATGAGTTTGGTGGATGAGAAGCTTTAAAGAACATAATGTTGATCCTTCAATCAATTTAGAGTACCATGCTAAAAATGGTATTCCTTTGAATGAAAACGTGTTTCGTGTTGGTTCAAAGTCATATTACGAGTTATTTCAAGAAGCTCGTAAGCAAATGGAAGAGGGTAAATATATTCCAGAAGGAGTTGATAAGTTTCTATTAGAAGAAACTGATATTGGCGAATATGGCTTATATGAAGGTCAATTTGTTCCTATTGATTGTCCATTAATGGAAGCAGAATATCAGGGAAAAGAAGTAGAACTGAATGAGCCAAAAAGAGGCGGTGATAAAAAGTTCTATGTTTATGTAAAGAATGATAAAGGTAATGTGATTAAGATCCAGTTTGGAGATACCACAGGACTAAAAGCAAAAATTAATGATCCAGAGGCAAGAAAAAGCTTTGCAGCTCGTCACCAATGCGATCAGAAAAAAGATAAGACTAAAGCGGGTTATTGGGCTTGTCGTCTTCCATATTATGCTAAACAACTCGGTCTTTCAGGAGGAGGAAACTTCTTTTGGTAAGACCATATCAGGATAATGGTAGTGTTCGAACATTTAACTCCAACGTAGATAGTTCTGAGTTAGTTTGGCACCGTGATAGAGAAGATCGAACTATTACAGTTTTAGAAGGAAATGGATGGTCATTCCAATATGATGATTCATTACCGTTTGAGCTGAAACAGGGAGATCAGTTTTTTATAGAGAAAATGACCTATCACAGGTTGCTCAAGGGAACTAACAAACTTAAGGTTTTAATAGAGAAGCACTATGGATAAACAATTAGAAGAGCATATCATGCGCGACGAAAAACGTTTAGATAGGATAGAAGAGAAAATTGATCGTCTATCCGAAACAGTCATTTCTTTAGCTCGTGCTGAAGAAAAGCTAATTAACCTTGAAGAAGATCGTAAAGTTATTAATGATAGATTAAATTCTCACTCTGATCGTATTGATAGAGTTGAGAATAAAGTAGATGAAACAGATGTTACTGTAAGAGTAATAAATAGAATATTCTGGATTGGTGTTACGGTTACTGCCGCTGCTTGGGCCGGTCAGATGTTTATGAAAATGTAAAGGGGACTACAATGGATAGTAATAAATCAATAGCTCAAGCGTATTTAAGTATGCAAGAAGCGAGCTGCAATAGCGGTAAGAAAACTAAAAGAGAATCTTGGATTCCAGAAGCAATTGCAGATGAAGACGTAGCAGATTTTATGGGTGCGGCCGCAGCTGCAGCTAAAGCTGGTAAAAAAGAATTTAAGTTTGGTGATAAAACATATAAAGTCACTATGAAAAAATCAACAGCTGATAAGATTGACGACGCTGTAAAAGTTTGTGAAGAATGCGGAAAAGTTCATGAAGGTTCATGCAACGAAGAAGTTCAAGAAAAAGCAGATGACGATACTGTACGAATGATTAAAGCTAATCCAAAGATGAAAGATAAAATCTTAAAAGGATTAAGCCCAAAAGCTCGTAAAGAGGTAGAAAAAGCTCTTGCAGAAGATTTAGAAGAAAATAATTCTGATAAGTATATGTGGAAAGATATTAATGCCGCTTGTATGAAAGCGGGTTGCAGTACTTCACAAATTATGAAGATGCTTTCTGCATTAAAAGGTAAAGCCATTAAAGAAGAAACTCTTGATGAATCGCCTGAAGAACCTCGCGCAAAAGGCGAAAAAGACTTCAAAAAGATGCATGATGATAATACTGAAATTCATGACGAAGAAAAAAACGATGAAGAGAATTTCAAAAATATCAAAAAATCAGCGGATGCAATTAAGAAATAATGGCACAGTTTTCAGCACATAGACAAGAATGGTTTGGCTCAGTAACTAATAGTAATATCTTTGAAGTCATTATGATGGCTGACAAAGATGGCAATATTATTAACGCGTTTGGTCTTTCATCAAACATTAATATTGCCGCAGGATTGGTTGATGGCTGGGCCACTGTTCATAAGTTTGGTGCTGTTCCAGAAATGTCTCAAAATAGTTCAGGTACTATTTGGGATGTTCCAGATACTAATTATCCTTGGTCTGCTTTTGATACTCCAGGCATTTTAACTATTACTACTACAACTAAAAATGGAAGCAGTTCTACTGCTGATGATGGAGTAACAGTTCATGTTCTTGGATTAGATGAAAACTATGAAGAAGTAGAAGATACTTTTGTAATTGCTGGTGGAGCTGCAACTGGCACAGTATCTTTTAAAAGAGTTTATAGAGCTTATATTGATGGTGCAGAAGCAAATCAAACAAATATTAATGTTCTACGTGGTGGAATAGAAGTACTAAGAATTACAATTGGTAAATCACAAACACTTATGGCCATTTACACAGTCCCCGCAGGTAAAACTGGCTATTTGTTACAAGGTGTAACTACTTGCGCAGCTAATGCTGATGCAACAGTAGATATGTTTGTGAGATACTTTGGACAAGATTCATTTAGAATTGGCCATACAGCAGAAGTTGCTGGAGTTGGTGGACAATATTCATATCAATTTGGAGTTCCAATCCAAATCCCAGAAAAATCTGATTTAGATGTCAGAGCAGAAGTTAGATCAAATAATGCAAGAGTTACTGCAGCGTTTGATATAGTATTAGTAGACAATGAAATATAATAGGAGAGTCTAATGAAAAAACCTGGTTGGCTTAAAAATGCAATTGCAAAACCAAATGGTTATTATTCACCAAAAGGTGAATTGCTAAAAAGCAGAAACTTAACACAAGCTGAGTGTGATGAATGGAATGGTGTCAAAGCACCAAAGCCAGCACCAGCTCCGGCACCTGAATTTGTTGCAGAACCTGCCCCAGCAGCTGAAGAAGTAGAATCAGATCTACCTCCAATTGAAGCAGCAGTTGAAGCAGCTGAAGCAGAAGATGGATTTAAGCCAAAGGCTGGATCAAAAATCGTAGATATGTTCAAACCTAGAGGTTAAAATTATGGCAAATGTTCCTGGTTGGTTAAAAGACGCTATTGCGACACCACGGGGATTCATTGGAAAAAAGGGCGAGCTATTAAAAGCACAAAGAATGACAGCTCAAGAATGTGATGAATTCAATAACCGTGTTCGTGAAGAGCCAAAAACAATTACGTTAGATATATCGACACCAGTTCCTACAGTATCAGTAGAACCTACAGTTGAAATCGTTGAAGAAGAAGTCGAAGAAGAAAAAGAAACTCTTGACGCAATGGTTGACACTCATGGTGAAATTGAGATTACAGTAACTGGCGCTGATAAAGATGGCGATGGTGTTTTAGATGCTGAAGAGCTAAAAGCTTTAACAAAAGCTAAGCTAGAAAGCGTCGCTAGAGATTATGGTCTTGAATTAGATCGCAGAATGAGCAAAAAGAAACTACTTGAGAAACTGTTAGATCATATTGCTGAATAAATAGATTAAACAATAATATTTCTTATTGAGGAATCTATGAAACTTTTTGAAAAATTGAATGAAGAAAACTTTCTTTTATATGCAGCAAATAATTATAAAAATCCAAACTGCACTGACGCAGAAGAGTTTTATGATGATCTAAATAGATTTAAGTATGTCAAAAGGCTTTTAGGTCGTTATTATAACGATGATGATCTGCAAGAAAGATTGATACTAAATCATATCGTAATCTTAGCGAATGTCTTTGGTATTCGCGCAAGTGTAAAGATGTTATGGTATAAAGTAAATAAAGAGCACTGGCCAGTAATAAAACCAATGCTTCTTTATTTAAATTATATCACGGAAAAAGAAAAAATGGATGTGCCTTTAGATCCATTAGTAGTAGAAAGACTTAGGAAAATCTAATGAGTATTATTTCAAGAACAGGTGATTTATTCTATGCTTATAGATTTATTAAGCTATTGGTCACTCCTTGGGAAAAGACAGAAGCTTTTGAGTTAGGAATTATTGACGACGAGGGTAAAGTACTAAAAAAGACTCGTGAGCTCAAGACTTCTGATGAAAAAGCTGCTTATACGGTTTTCCATCGCTTAGTTTTTAATATTAAAAGATTACTCAATAAACTACCTTTTGGTAAAACAAAGCTTGCTTCTTGGGCAACTGCGCTATTCTTAATTAAAGAAGAAACCGGAATGTCTGAAGAAGAAATTATTCAAGTTTTGAAGAAAATGGATGTTGATTTTGATGATACTTTATTTGAATCAACATGGTATATGGATGGTGAACAACTTCAACCAGGTGTTTACACACTATCTTATGATGTATTATCTCCAAAGACTGCAGAAACTATTGCACTAAAGGGCACAAAAGTTCGAGTCTTTGAAGATACAAGTCCAGAAGGATATATGTTAGGTGCACCAATTTATCGAGTATTACACTTAAAAACTAAACAAGACATATATGTAAATCCAGGAGAATTGATTCGATGAAATCATTTAAGGATTATATAGAAGAGGTTGCAGCTAGCTCTGTTGCAGGTGGCGGGATAGATCTTACACCATCTGCAGATCAAATCTTCTTTAAAAAGCGCGATAAACGTAGAAAAGAAGATACTGATTCAATGTATAGAAGATCTTTAGGTCTCAAACATATAAAGGATATGCTTGAGCGCCGTAAAAAGTAGTGTACTATGGCTAAATTATATGGTATAATTATAGTATTAGGATTGCTTGGTGGGCTTGGCTTTGGTGCTAAGTATTACTACGATTCTACACAAGCTAAAATTGAGCAATTAGTAGCTGAAAAGCAAATTCTAGATCAAGCAGTCAGAACCAATGAAGCAACTATTGGTCGTTTGAAACAAGATGCAGAAACACAGCAACGATTGAACGATGAGCTTCAAGCTAATTTAAGAGAAGCTGAAGCGGGACTTGATCAAATAAGAGCTACTCTTTCTGATCATGATTTAACACGATTGGCTTTACGTAAGCCAGGACTTATTGAGACGAGAATTAATAATGGAACTAAAGAAGTTTTTGACCAAATCGAAAGTGACTCTAGGTTTACTCCTCCCAGCAGTACTCCTGAGTAGCGGTTGTACCTCATTCAATACAGAACCACGTATTCAAACAGTAACTGAATATGTTGGTCCTAATATTATGATTCAGCCAAGGCCAAAGCCTGTAGATCTGGCTGATGTAAAATTTGAAGTAGTTACTGAAGAAAATCTAGAACAGTTTATTGAGGATTTTCGTAAGGATTATGGCGAAGTAGTTTTTATTGCCATGCCTGTAAGAGATTATGAACGTTTAGCTATTAATATTCAAGACATTCGCCGGTTTATCAACCAACAATCACAAATCATTGTTTATTACGATACTGCAAGCTCCGAAGCTTCAGAGCCAAAAGCAAATAATTTGCAAAATAATGAAGAATAGCTGTTTACAAAATCCGTAATCTGATATATAATAAATCCAATAAAGAAAAAGGAATACACGGGTACCCAAGTGCATTGTACCCTTGTAATATTTTTTTCTGAAGCAACGGAGAAATGCATGAATCAACAAATTACTGTCACCAAGAGAGATGGTCACCTTGAGACTTTCGATCTTGAAAAAGTCCACCGAGTACTCGAATGGGCTACCGCCGGGATCACCGGCGTTTCTATTTCCGAAATTGAATTAAAAGCTAATATTCAATTATATGATAAAATTAAAGCATATGATATTCATGAGCTTTTAATCAAATCAGCCGCTGAGTTAATTTCAGAACAAACTCCAAATTACCAATGGGTGGCAGCAAGACTTGTTAACTATAAATTACGTAAAGAAGTTTATGGCGATTACGAACCAAAATCATTACTAGAACTATTAATTGAAAATATTAGTCGTGGTGTCTGGGATGGAGACATCATGCAAAAGTATAATCGTGATGATTTCTTAACCTTAGATTCTTATGTTCGTCATGAAAGAGATGATAGCTTTACTTATGCTGCTATGGAGCAATTCCGTGGTAAGTATCTTGTACAAGATCGTCGAACAAAAACAATTTACGAAACTCCGCAAATGGCATATATGATGATTTCTGCGACTCTATTTGCAGATTATCCAAAGGACACCCGTATGAAATGGGTGAAGGATTTCTATGATGCTATTTCACAGTTTTATATTTCTCTACCTACTCCTATTATGGCTGGTCTCCGCACCCCTACCCGACAATTTAGTAGTTGTGTACTTATTGAATCTGGCGATAGTCTCGATTCCATTAATGCTACATCTACTTCAATTGTACGATATATCTCAAAGAAAGCAGGTATTGGTATTGGCGCAGGATCGATCCGAGCAATAGGATCTAAAATTGGTGATGGTTCTATTGTTCATACTGGACTTATTCCATTCCTAAAATATTTCCAAGCTGCTGTAAAATCATGTTCACAAGGTGGTGTTCGTGGTGGTGCAGCTACTGTTTATCTTCCAGTATGGCATTATGAGTTTGAAGATCTAGTTGTACTGAAAAACAATAAAGGTACTGAAGAAACTCGTGTTCGCCATATGGACTATGCATTTCAATTCAACAAAGTAATGTATGAGCGTCTTTTGACTGGTGGAAATATTACCTTCTTCTCACCAGATGAAGTACCAGATCTTTATGACGCATTTTATGCTGACCAAGATAAATTCAAAGAGCTTTACGAAATGTATGAGCGTAAGACATCTATTCGTAAGAAAGTTATGCCAGCAATGGAAGTCTTTTCTCAGTTTTTAACTGAGCGTAAAGATACTGGTCGTATTTACTTAATGAACGTAGATCATGCAAATACACATGGCGCATTCCTTCCAGAAGTTGCTCCTATTCGTCAATCAAATCTTTGCTGTGAGATTGATCTACCGACAAAACCATTGAGTTCTGCAAATGATGAAGAAGGTGAAATTTCACTATGTACTCTGTCTGCTATCAATTGGGGACTAATTAATGATACTAGAGACTTTGAGAAGTATTGTACCCTTGCTGTCCGTGGTCTTGATGCTTTACTTGATTATCAATCTTATCCTGTTAAAGCAGCTGAGCGTTCGACAATGGCTCGTAGACCTCTTGGTGTTGGCGTTATTAACCTTGCTTATTTCCTCGCTAAGCGTGGTTTAAGATATAATGAAGAAGCATTACCAGTAATTGATGAATATACTGAGGCTTGGTCATATTACCTAATTAAAGCTTCTGCTGATCTTGCTGAAGAAAAGGGTTCTATTCCACTAAACATGGAAACTAAATATGGCCACGGAATTCTACCAATTGACACTTTTAAGAAAGAAGTAAACGAATTGGTAAAACATAAAGAACGCTTGGATTGGAAAGGTTTACGTAAGCAGTTGAAAAAGACTGGCATTCGTAACTCTACATTAATGGCTCTTATGCCTGCAGAAACATCTGCTCAGATTTCTAATTCAACAAATGGTATTGAACCACCTCGTGCTTTGGTATCATATAAACAATCTAAAGATGGTGTAATGGCTCAGGTTGTTCCTGGTTATCACCACTTAAAAAATAAGTATGACCTATTGTGGGATCAACAATCTCCAGATGGTTATCTTAAAATCTGTGCTGTATTGCAAAAATATATCGATCAAGGTATTTCTGTAAATAGCTCATATAATCCTGAGTTCTTTGAAGATGGTAAAGTACCAATGTCAAGACTCATCACCGATATGATTACTTTCTATAAGTACGGTGGAAAACAAATGTATTATAACAATACATTCGATGGCGCAGGCGAATGGAATGATGACCCTGCAATTAAAGATCTACCAACGGAAATGGTAGACGATGAAGACTGTGAATCATGCAAAATTTAAGAGGAAAAAATGGCATCTGTATTTAAGCAAAAGGAAAAATCTCACCTAACATCTAAAATGTTTTATGATGAAGGTGTTGATATTGCTCGTTATGACCAAGTGAAATATCCAGAGCTTGACAAAATTACTGATAAGCAATTGGGCTTCTTCTGGCGACCAGAAGAAATTGACGTATCAAAAGATAAAGCAGATTTCCGTGCACTTACTGAGCATGAGCAACATATCTTTACATCAAATTTAAAACGACAAATTCTATTGGATTCCGTTCAAGGGCGGGGTCCAACAGAAACATTGATGCCTGTAGCATCTTTGCCAGAGCTTGAGCCTTTGGTAATGGCATGGACATTTATGGAAACAATTCACTCTCGCTCATATACGCATATTATTCGTAATGTGTATGCTAATCCATCAAAGGTATTTGATGAGATGCTAGATATTCAAGAGATTGTAGATTGTGCAAAAGATATTTCAAAATATTATGATGATTGTATTGAGGCAAATTCATGGTATAACCTATTAGGTGAAGGTGAACGTACTATTATTCATCCAACAGGAATGCATGAAAATATCAATATTAATAAATATGATTTGAAAAAGAAATTATGGCTTGCATTGAATTCTATTAATATTCTTGAGGGAGTAAGATTCTATGTATCATTTGCGTGCTCGTGGGCGTTTGCAGAACTCAAAAAGATGGAAGGCAATGCCAAGATTATCAAGTTTATTGCTCGTGATGAGAATACACATTTGGCTGCTTCTTCGTATATAATTAAGAATCTACCTAAAGATGATCCAGATTTTGTACAAATCAAAGAAGAATGCGAGCAAGAAGTTATTAAAATGTTTGTAGACGCAGTGGATCAAGAAAAAGTTTGGGCCGATTATCTTTTCAAAGATGGCTCAATGATTGGTTTGAATGCTAAACTATTGTATGATTATATTGAATGGATTGCTAACAAACGCATGAAAGCAATCGGAGTTCCATCTCCATATTCAGTTCCGCAAGCAAATCCTTTGCCTTGGACTGAAAAATGGATTGGTGGTGGTAATGTACAAGTAGCGCCACAAGAAACTGAAATCAGTTCTTATGTTATTGGTGGTGTAAAGCAAGATGTAGATGAAAATACACTAAAGGGTTTAAGTCTTTAATTACAGCCAACGAGGAAAAAAATATGAGCAGAGTAGTTTGCCCAGACTGCGATATCGAGTACGAAGTAACATCTAAAGAAGCAGAAGAAGAAGGTATCATTCCCCAGTTTTGTCCGTTTTGTGGGTTTGAGACTACAGAAGATTTAGATTTTACTTCTGATACATATGAAGAGGACGATGAGTTTGACATATGGGATGAAGACGAGTATGAATAAATAGTACCATAAAGTAATAATATGGTACATTTATGGATCAATGGACATACAAAGGTCAGTTATTTGAATCAGAACAAATTGAAGAATATGTTGGATTTGTTTATCTTATAACTGACCTTTCTAATAATAAAAAATATGTTGGTAAAAAGAATTTTTGGGCTGTACGCAAATTGCCTCCATTAAAAGGCAAGACAAGACGTCGTACCTCCAAGAAAGAATCCGATTGGAAAGATTATTTTGGTTCTAGTGAACAAGTGAAACTACTTGTGGAATCACATGGACGTAATAATTTTACCAGAGAAATATTACACTTATGTAATACTAAAGGAGAAATGTCATATCTCGAAGCAAAAGAGCAATTTGACAGAAACGTTCTTTTTAGTGACGAATATTATAATGAATTCATTGGATGTAAAATTCACGCAAAACATGTGAGAGGAATGCAAAATGTCTAATGATAACGTTATTCAGTTTCCCGATAGAAAAGAAGAGCTAAAAACTACAAAAGAAAAAGTAGAAGATTTAGAAAAAGCTCGCGAGTATTATGAAGAAATTGCTTATGCCGCAATGGATGATATTACAAATACTTTAGCTAGAAGAGGTTACCACCCTTTGAAAGATCTTACACTTGTAAAAGATATGGGTGTACTTATGAATCTCATTGTAGCAATGATGTATAGAGTAGATGAAAAGCAGCACTTTTTGCAAGAACCAATGGATGAAATCCATCAGGTAATTAAGTACGTAAAAGAAATAAATGACAAAAAGCGTGAAGAAGTATTTCCAACAGAAGATGAATAAACTGTTTACAATTACAAAATAATGTGATATAATATTATTAATTATGAAAAGGTGAACTATGATTATTATCGACTATAACGCTATTGCTATTGCAAATATCATTACCCAAAAACTAGATGTACAAGAAGATATGATTCGGCATATGATTCTGAATTCTATTCGTATGTACAATAAAAAATTCCGTAAAGAATATGGCCAAATGGTTATAGCAACTGATTCCTCTAATTGGCGGCGGGATGTATTTCCACAATATAAATTTAAGCGGCGCGATGGACGTGAAGAATCATCGCTTGACTGGAATGAGATCTTCCGTATTATCAATTTAGTATTTGAAGAGATTGGTGAAAACCTTCCCTATAAAACTGTTAAGATCGATGGTTGTGAGGCCGACGATATTATTGGTACTCTTGTAGAACGTACGCAAGAATTTGGCCAACACGACGATGTTATGATTGTTTCTGCAGATAAAGACTTTATTCAGCTACAGAAATATAATAATGTTCGCCAATTTTCACCTATGACTAAAAAGTTTATTCAAGACTCAAACCCCCGCCGTTATTTGTTTGAACAAATTTTAAAAGGAGATTCAAGTGATGGAGTACCTAATATCCTTAGCGGTGATAATACTTTTGTGGATGGGCTACGACAATCGCCCATGACTAAGAAAAAGATAGAGCACTATCTTGAAAACGCTGAAAACCTTCAATCAGTAATGACCGAAGAAATTTATAGAAACTATTGTCGTAATAAGAAGCTTATTGACTTGGCTGAAACTCCAGAAAACTTAAAAGCTGATATTATAAATAGATTCGATAACCAAAAAATAGCGCATAAATCTAAGGTTTTAAATTACCTAATTAAAAAGCGTTGTAAACTACTAATTGAGAGCGTAGAGGAATTCACGTAATGAGACTTATGATTCATGAGATTCTTGAAAAAGCAGCTGCGGCCAAAACCAAAGAAGAAAAAATCCAAATTCTCCAAGAATATAACCATTTAGCCTTACGCGATATTTTACGCGGAGGAATGGATGACACCATTGAGTTTATTCTTCCAGAAGGTAAACCACCACACGAAGATCCAGAAAGAATGGGATATTCTAGAAATTCTTTGTTTAACCAAACAAAACGTTTTAAATACTTTGTAAAGGGTGGTCCTGGTGAGAATATGCCGGCTCCAAAACGAGAAAAAATGTTTATTAATATTCTAGAAACTGTTCATCCAAAAGAGGGTAATCTACTTATTATGATGAAAGATAAAAAATTCATTAAATCAAATAATTCAGCACATTTTTCTGGTATTACTAAAAAACTTGTACAAGAAGCGTTTCCAGGCCTCATTAGAGAATAAAAATTTTATAAATACTGTTATGAGGATATTAATGTTACTCATAGCTAATCCAGGGATCAGCCACTCAAAGTGGCCGGTCCCTTTTTTCATTTATAAAAGGAGGTTCTACTATTCGTACCCGTAAAAATTCTAATAGAATTAACTATACAGAGGAATGTACAATGTTTGGATCACAAATTGAACGACTAAAGAGAGACTGTAGGGAGATGGAATATTTTATAAGAAGACAAGAAGTTAGGGGTAATAGTAAAAAGGCATATGTGCTTCAAAAGAAGCATGATTACATGAAATCAAGAATAGAGGAACTAGAAGAAATTTTATTAGAAAAAGCTGCATAAAGCTGTTTACATCCTCACTCGATTGTAGTATAATATATACTATATGAAAGTGAGGATGTTTACATGAATCTTTTTATTCTTGACGAAAGTCCGGTCAAGGCAGCTAGAATGCAATGTGACAAGCACGTTGTAAAAATGATTGTAGAATCTGCGCAAATGATGTCAACGGCGCATAGGATACTTGACGGTA
>Ga0213867_1000918_pt1 | contig 13141 bp, 11 predicted proteins | sample PICome_12_FD_160120 | JGI IMG/M metagenome (GOLD analysis project Ga0213867, IMG submission 160120) | Coastal seawater microbial communities near Pivers Island, North Carolina, United States - PICO540 | ecosystem: Environmental > Aquatic > Marine > Coastal | place: USA: North Carolina... | reverse complement strand
TTATCATATAAGAAATCGTATTGTATGTGTTCAGAAATGATCTCCCAATCTTCTAAAGTAATAATATTTTTTAAAATTAATTGAGTTTTTAATAAATCATTAAATAAATTTGCAAATCTTTTTCTTAATCTACCAACAAATTTTGTAAATTTGAGTTCATCTCTTAGAATTTCAGAAGATCTACCTAAATTAAATCCACCTTCACCATCCATTCTTGATGGTGGTACATTTAATGAGCGATATAATTTTTTTCTAAAATACTCAATATCAGTAATTTCTCCAAGATTTTGTCCCCCAGGAAGTGTAGTAATTTCAGTACCTCTACCACCCTCTCTTCTAGGTAACCAATAATCTTCGAGCATGGACATAAATTTTTTGTCATCTCGAATTTCGCCTGTTGTTGCATCATACACTAATTTGTTACGATACCTCGTCATAACATCTCTAAGATATTGTTCCGCTTTAGTCTTAGGTAAATTTCCTACATCAATATAAAAAATTCTCCTCTCTGGTGCGCGAGATAATCTGTAAATAACTAGACTATCCTCAATCATACGTAATTGATTGAGAGATTTAATTGCTTTATTTAAATATGATAAAACTATATTTTTATTTCTATCAATAAGTCCAGAATTGCAATATGCAATAGAGTCTTTTGCCATTTTAATTCCAGCAGACATATCTGTATTATTCAATCCAGTACCAGAAGTAAATGATTTTGGATTGTAGATAAAATATTCTTCTATATCTGGAAAAGTTTTATTTATATCTTCTTTTCTACTAGTTATTATATTATCTTTTTTTTCTTTTTTTTGATGCCTTACATATTTTATCTTTAAAGAATCTATATATCTTAATTCTTGTATCCCTAAGTGAGGATTTTTCATATCAATCATTTTATGGTAGTATAATCTACCATCAATGTACCAATTTCTGCATATTTCATGGCATTTTTTATCAAAATCTAATAAACGAAGTATATTTTTAAATTCTTCTCTTATTTTAGATTTTATACCATCACTAGCATTTAAATTTGATAATTCTATTTCAACTGGACTATCATTAGAATCTGATACTATCGCTTCATTTATAATATCTTCTATTGCACTATCAACTTCTGGATGTAGAGACATTTCTCTATATCTCTTTATTAAATCAAATTCAGTTTTATAGACTCCTTCTATATCTACGTATGATCCAAAAAAACCACTAGTAAGATAATGATCAACCCCGTCCTCATTATTTTGAGGAACAGGGGAGACAACGTTTTTGGATTTTTGTGTGGAAGAATCGTCAATAGAAAAACCAAATAATTTAGCCATGAATATATTTCCTATTTAATTATTACTATTTATTATCTAATAATAGAACCTGTTTGATCTTTATCGTCATTGTCACCACCTGCTTCCCAATATTGAACTTGGAATTCAACCGTATATTCTTCTATAATATCTCCAGTATCGTATGAAAGATCAATCTGAGATACGTTAGTTGGGAAAATGTCAAAGAATTTGTAAGTTCTTAATGGTTTAATACCATCTTCAGAACCATCGACTCCGTTGTTAGAGTTACTTTCAATACCTTTTCCAGCACCTCTACCCAATTGATAAACATAAGCATTCTTCATATATGAAGATGGATTTGTCGCACCTGAAGAATTATCTAACTTATTAATCCCATTCATCCACTGTTCAAATGCTGTTCTCAACAAAAAGTTTTCATCATTTATAATGGTTACAGTCCATGTGTCAAATGTTCTATCTCCAGCAACTTTTAAAATCCTCCCTCTAAAAGGAACATCAATTGGTGCTATATTTGAAGCAGGAAGTGCTGCTGCCTTGCACAAAAATCTGAAGTTTAATTGTGCTTCAGAATCCCATGTAGCACCTGCTGTAGTAGCTGCTTCTGGAAAATCTGGAATGTTTACTTCAAATAAATTAGGTCTTGCACCCCCTCCAGATAGATTTGATTTAAAATCTGAAATTGTTCTGAGAGTTGCCATTTTTTATTCCTCCTTTGGTTAATAGATTAAAAATAATTAAACAGTACCAGCAACTTCTTCAAAACTTATGCCAGTTCTAGTTGCCACAAAAGTGAGAGTTACATAATTAATTGATTTTGTTGGTTTCAGATAAATATCTGCCCTAAATTCATTATTGTCAATTATGTCTGGAGTATTATTAGAGGAATCACAAACGAGCAAGTAATCATATACACCTCTCTTTGATTTTACTTCTCTTAAATATGGTTCAACTATATTGATAAAGTTTGAACGAGTTATTTCGTCATTAAGCTCAAACAGTTGTGCCTTTGCAGCAGATTCTATTGCCTGCTCTACAGTTAAGAAAAGTCTTCTTACATTTATTCTGTCAAATGCTGAAGGATAACTTAAACCAGTTTTATCACCAAATAATAATGTGCCAACTCCACTTTGAGTAATTATTGGGTTAATTCTCTGACTGTAGAGCCTATCTCTTTGCACTTTAGAAGGATTGTACGCAAGTTTTACTGCATTATTGATTATTCCTCTTTGTTGACCAGCAGGTGAGAACCATGGATAGAAATTAATTCCTGTTCTGACCATTAATCCAGCAACATCTGGATTGCATGGTACATAAGTAAATTGAGAATTGAATCTATCATAAGTATACTTGTATCCAGAATCAAAAACTGCATAAGAAGAACTTGGTAATGAAGAGTAGAATGATATTATATTGTTAGTTTGTGTTTCAGATGAAGTTATATTGATAACATCATCTGAAAATGGTGATATTGTAGCAATACAATCTTTTCTACTTTCTGCTATACTTATGAGATATTTTGCTTTTGCTTGAGTTTCAACTTTAGTATTTAAACTTGGACCCATGATCAAGTGGTCTAAAGAAATTTCATCTTTATTTTCAAATTTTCTATATCCTGAAATTATGGAATCCAAACCTGCGGCATATCCACCGGATTGGTTATAGTTTTCTCCACCTTTAAGTTTAAAGTTTACAGAACCAATACAAGTGAAAGATTTATTTTGAGCATCTTGATTCCAGTCATCTGATATTGGAATAAATCCTGTAGAATTTATTGCAGATGGAGTTATATTCCAGAATAAATCTGGTTGTCTTGATAAATCTCTTCCCCCATATACTAATGTAGAATATCTTGATAGATATTCTTTCCACCATATTTTTAGTGGGGCATTTTGTGTAGACTCTGCATCAGAAGCTTTTGATAAGAATAAATGCTTTTCTAAAAGGTTTGATTTTATTCCACTAATCTTCCCACTATTATCAAACACTGCTATATGCATTGAGTCGCCAACACAACCCCTTTCTAATGCATAGTTTGTTGACACTGGCTTTGGTGCTATATTAGACCAGTATATCTCTTGATTATCTAATATAATTTTTTGATTTCTATACCAATCTTTTACAGATAGAATAGAATTTGATTCAGATTCTATAGAACCATTGATAGCAACTACATCAAAGTTTTCTGATGTAAATGAAGTAAGATCATCTAATTCCTTATAAGTAACTTTTGTTTCTACTCCACCAGAGTAAGATTTTGTTTTTATTTGTATGGAGTCTCCTGAGTTTATAGTTGATGCCGGACCTACATTAATATCTATATAATCCGATCCAATTCCAGTTATGGGTATATCTATTAAATTAGCAGAAGGTATTGAAATTATATTTAAAGATGTACTTAGACCAACTGGAACTGAATCCACATAAACTCTAGTACTAGATATTCCAACATCTAGAGTGATTATTTGAGTATTGGTCAAATTATATGATGTAGTATATCCAACTACAGTAGAGAGTATTTTAACTCCAACTTCTGTTTGTGTACCATTTGTAGTAATTCCCGTAACTATAGATTTCAAATGACCATTAAAAAATAATTGCTCCCCGGAATCAGAAGCATATGATGTTGATCTTTTGGAAATAATATGATTTCCAATCTCTATACCAAGAGTTGAAACTGATCCTGAAGAAATTGTTAATATCTGATCAGATTTATCATCAATGATAGAAACTACCATATCATTAGCCCATCTCCCAGGAGTTTGTGAAGCAAAACAAAATCCTGGTTCTGAGTCTTGATATGTATCTACATAATTTTCATAATTTTTTATTTTTAAATTAGTTGTATTCGCATATCCTACAGCAGCGTTAGCATTCTTTAAATCTGGATCATCTACTCTAACAACCTTTATAATTCCACTGTATGATAAAAATGAGGATGCTGATAACCAATATTTATTCTGACTATCTGTTGATATTGGTTTACCAAAAGTCTTTAGTAAATCATTTTCGTTTGTCACTTCAATAACTTGGTCTACTGGACCCAGTTCAAATGGTCCCGCAATAGCTCCAACATTATCTAAAACATTATCAACTCTACCTACAGTTAAGTCAACTTCTCTGACGAGTACGCCTGGAGATAATTGAGGAGTTGCCATTTCTTTCTCCGTAATAAGTCTCAGTTTAATCTAAGAAATATTTATGAAAAATCATATTTTAATTAATATAGTCCCACATATATGACATATCACCATATTCATCAGTAAACCATCTATCACCTTCTTTATCGACAAAAGTTCCGTCCTGAGTTAATCCATCCGATATAAATCCAAAAGGAGACATATCTTGCTCTATTTGATTTTTTTGCTCTTGATAAAGTCTTTTTCTTATATCCTGATCCGTAAGTTCTTTGAAATAATCTTCATTGATCATCCAAGAGTACATAACTAAACACATTACCAAATCATCATTTCTACCTTCTTCAGCCTCGAAAGAATTTCCTTTTTGTATAAAAGTTGTTAATTCGTTTATAATATCAAAATCTTCAAATACTAATTTACTTTCTTCAATTAGAGTTTTTAAATTTAAACATCCGACTTTTTTTATAGTTTTGGACATTTTTACTCCCAACTGAACTTTTTTTCCAGAAAATCCTTGGCCCAAAACTTGTCCAGCTCTTCCTCTCATGGAAGTCATGAGTAAATTTGAATACTCTAATTCATAAAATAATCCCGCAGCAACCTGATCACCAACATCATTAACCTCACATAAAACATGTGCTTTATTATATGATAAAGCAACATTTCTTATAATTTGTGGGAAAAATAGTGGTCTTATTTGATTATTTCTATACTTTGCAACAACTTTATGTGGAAATTGTGATACATCAAAAACAACAAATGCGGAGAAATCTTTTTCTACTCCTCTAGCAACATCGACAGTTACTGCATATGTATGATCATCTACAGGATCTTCATACACATCTAACCCAGCATTTGATGTTATTGGATTACTAAAGACTAATGAATTCAATTTTGGACCAGAAATCAGTGTATCTGCAGATCCTAAAAACTGGCACTCAAATTCTTGTCTCCATTGTGCTTCAGATGTGTTTGCAATAGTAGTCTTTTTGAAGTTTTCATCTCTACCAGGAACATCTGTCCAATGGACCTCTAATGGTACATATTCATTCTTCCCCTTTTGGGCATCACTCCATAGTCTATAGAAATGATTCATTCCAAATGGAGTTGAAACAACTATAACTTTAGATGAACTACCGGAAGTAATAGTTGGATATACCGAACTGAAGAAATTATCTGCTACCTGATTTGGTACGAAAGCAAATTCGTCTAGGAATATTATATTGTAAGTACCACCACGAACTGATGATGCAGAAGTTGATGATGCAAATATTTTGGATCCATTTTCTAATTCTAGAGAACCTTTATTCCATGATAATATACCCTGTTGCAACCATCTTGGTAGATTTTCATACCCAGTTTGTAATCTAGCAAGCAAATCTCTTGCAGTATTTGCTTTGTTTGCTAGAATAGCAACATTAACATTATCATTAAATATTGCATAGTGTAGTAGATATGAAACTACTGTGGTTGATTTTCCACTCTGTCTCGGTAACTTACATATATTAAATCTATTATCATGAAAACTTCGTAACATATTTTTTTGGAATGGGTACATAGTAAAAGGTTGTAACCCATGATCCAAAGTAACAATTTTTATGTAATTATTGGCAAAATATACTGGATCTCTGGAACAATTTATAAATTCCTCAATTTGGTTTCCACTAAATTCATGTTTTGTGTTTGCCTTTTTTAGTAACGGATTACCGAGGTAAAATTCTTCAGACATAATAGATTACCATTTTACTTTATTTGCCCAATAAGCTGCAGACATTTTTCCTTTTTTGATATTTTTTGCGTGTCTTGACTTAAATTTTTCACGTCTCTTGGCATATTCTTTTGACTCACCTTCTTTTTTAGGAGAACCTTTTACTCCAAGTTGACCAAACCTTATAATTTTTTCTTTACCACCCTCACATGCTTTTACTATGTGGGATTTTCCAGATTCTCCAGACCCATGTGCTTGTACTTTAGGTTGATTACATTTCATCTTATTTTTATCAACAGATTCATTTTTTACTCTTAAATCTGTATATAATTTTCCTTTACCATCAACTGATGGTATGAATGCACCATATGGTCCAGATTTTTTGTCTTTATCGTCAATAAATCCATCAATATTCGAATCACTGCGTTTAATAGATTTTTTTATTTTATTGAGAAGTTCCTTCTTAGATCTAGGAGGAACTTCTATTTCTTTTTTTCTTCCTTTATTTCAACCCCCTCACCAATTGTATTATTATTCATGAGATAATTTTTAGATTTTGAGTTTTGAACCTGTACGAGAGGTTGATTAGGATCAAGATCTGCAGTATTATATGTAACTACTCTTGATCCAGGATAAACTTTTTGGACTTCGGCAGTAACTTCTTTTCTATTTGGCATTCTAACTTGTGGGAAGAATAATCTCATAGAGTAATATTTTCCCCTCCAAGATATCACTACTGATATTATATTTCCATTTTGAGCTTGGAGGCGAACTGATTCACTGACATTTTTTTTCTTATACCCCTTTGCCTTTTTCACTCCCTTTTTAACTGGTACGCAATTTGGAACTTCTTTCCCATTCTTCATTTTCATACCAACTTGAGTATATCCTTTCCAACAAGGATTTTCTTCTTCAATAGAACCTGGCTTTATCAGATCTATAAACTCTGCATAAACATTTCCATCACAATCTCTTACAATATTACTTTCATTTTTAGACTCAACTTTTTTTAATTTGCTATAATAATTTGGAACTTCATCTAAATGTTGTAGGGCAGTTATTCTTGCATCTTTTCTATTTGATGTATGCTCTAATTCAACTTTAATGCCCATTTCCAATTGATTTTTTATAATATCTAAAGAAACTCCATGTTTTTGTGCTATTTCTTTAGGTGATTTATATGGTTGAACTGGACCTTTTGGGTCTTTTTCTTCACCCATTGGGCAGGACTCTTTATTATGCACTGGACAATATTTACCTTTTTTGGTATGATTACAAGATGATTCCTCCATCATCTTCTTAGATAAAGGTTTGCATACTTTATCTGTCTTGCACCAGTACATTCCCTTTCCACACTTTTCTTCACCAAGAATTTTTTCAACTAAAGAAACCTCCTCTTTATTAAATTTTGGGGGAAGACTAACCTTGGACACTTCTCTTTGCCTAAGTTTTTCTGCTTTGGGACCAAGAGCTTTTGCAGCTTCTGGTCCTAGTGCCTTTGCCCCAGTTCTTGGAGCAATTTGACTCCCTGTACTTGTTAAAATTTTAGTTCTAGGTATGCGATTACTTTTAGTATTTTCATCGATACTTTCATCGCTCTGAAGATATTCTGAAGCGGTATCAATGTAATCCGCAGCTTTAGTTATTTTAGATTGAACCCATGCTGGGAGTTGTTGATTTCCGGATTTAATTTGTTTCCTGAGATTTTTAATTGATCTCTCTATTGAATCTAATTCATTTCTAGCCATATATCCTTCATCATCTTTCTTTTTTCCTGAAGAAATTTCTTTATGATCTTCCCTAATCATGGTTATAATACTAGTCTTTATTTTATTTATTAAAAACCAAGATTTTTAGATCGAACATAATCTAAATCATATGAAGTATATGTTATTGGAATATCTTCTTTTCCATATGGATTTTTTGTTGGACTACAATATCTCCACTCATCACCCCATTTTTCATACATATATGAAAAATTTTCTTGATTAATTTGATCTAGTCTTTCTTTTAGTAATGGATCAGTTTTTGTTGTCTGACTTCCATGCTCATAATATTGATCTTTATTACCTAGTCCGTGGTAATAGTTACTTTCCAAAGACAAAATTTTCTTTATTGGTCTATGTATGAATCTCATAATATAATCTGCATCTTCACAATATGCTGGATATAAATTTTCATCAAAAAGACCAAATTTTGATATAACCCAGTCTTTAATCAAAAAAAGATCCCAACTGCCAACTCCAAAATCTCCAGGATTGCCATGAATTAACCCAATTTCATTATCTTGAGCATAATCATACATTTCTTTTAAAAGTCCTATCCCAAAAGAAACGTCATCATTTACTATAATCCAATAAGGACAGTTCATATAACATTTTATAATTAAATTCCATGCACCAGAAACACCTATATTTCTAGGCAGATTACAAACGGTAATTTTTTTTATAAATTTATGATTAATTTTCTTTATTTTTTCTAGGTCATCATCTAATTCACCTTTTCCATTATTATTAATAATCACAAATTCATCTACTGGATAATCAACACTCATAATTAATCTCATTACCCAGAATGAACTATTAACAACTGCTGTTCCAATAACAGGTATACTCATAGTAATCCCAACATATAGTGCTCAGATTTTTTAACTTTATCACTAATACATGTCATCTTGTTTAAAATTTCTTTATCCACCAAATCTGGGTGAACCCACCAATCTTCGTAAGATCTCCATTCATCTGGAGATATATTATTAACAACTCTCACGTACCCGTATGATTCTAAGTATTTTTTAGATTTTTCCTGGAATTGTTTTGTTTGATCACAATAATAATCATGTTCATAAGTAATTACAGCAAATTTAAATTGTTCAAATGGGATACTAAGAAGTATTTTATAAGTTACATCTGGAGGATCACAATCTAATTGTAGATAGTCTATTTCATTATAAAAACCAAATCCTTGCAAAAAGTTTTCATAATTTATTCTAGTAGCATCTTTTAATAAACAAAGGTTTTTTCTTTCTTTTGAAAATATTTCTACAAATTTTTCATCAATATCTAAAGAAACTCCATCCCATCCAAATTCAGTCTCTAGAAGTGCAGTGTTATTTCCATAAAATGGATTTGCTGATCCAATTTCTAGATATTTTCCTCTTTTTTTGCCATTCAACATAGAGAGGACGAACATATCCTGATAAGATTCAGAATAATTTCTTTCAATTGACTCTAAACCTGGGAATTTGAACTTATAAGAATCATACTTAGATTTATTATAATTTGTTAATTCTCTAGAGGTAGATGTAATCTTACAAAGATTTTCTATAGATTTCGATCTATATTCTTCATTAATATCTTTACTTTGTACTAACTCTATAAAAGTTTTTCTAGAATCGTCACATAGTCCACACCACCAACCAGATACTGCACGCATGAATTTTAGACTAAAAAATCCGGGATAATCTAATTTTGTCCTCAGATTTTCGGAATTTGGGTCTGATACATCTAATCCTATGCTTGATATAAGATAACACTCATGCCAATCAGATGTAAATTCGTAGAATCTACTCATATAAAAATATGCTTCAGGCCTTTTAGGGCATGTCGCTATAGCATGTTGTATTAATCCTTTTACAGTGAAGTTTCTAGATCCTTGTTTACTAAAGCATGTTGATGCACGCAGAAGACCCTCATATTTTAACAAATCATTATCTGTTCTTTCAGCAGACCTTAAATAATATGAAACTGCAGACGCTAACTGTCCAATATTATCATAATATAAGGCAAGGTCAAAATTTACTTCAGCATTATTTGGGTCAAAAACATATTTTTTTATTAATTCATTTATTTCAGTTTGCATAAAGAAATTCCTCTATTACTTTTTCTGGGGTTTTTAATAAGTATGCACAATTGTCTTGGAAACCAAAAGTTATTAAGAAATCGTTATTGTATTTTGCCATACCTATGCAAAATTCTACATGACCAGACATTATTGAAAAATCATTGGAATATTTTACCATATTCCAATTTTTATCCCATAAAATTAATCTATGTCTATAAATTGCATCTTTTCTACCCACTTCGCTATTAAATAAATCAACTTCATGAGTTATTGCGAGATAGTGATCATTCCAAGAAACTACCTGAGATCCTCCTCTAAGGTCTCTAGGGAGACTTATATGGTCTGTTAAAACCTCTGTAGTACATATATTAGTTATTGGATCTACTTTTACCAACTCAGTAGGATTAGACCACTTAATGTAATGATATGGAATATCTAAAACAGGCATCCAATTTTTTTCACAATATGAATCTGGATATTTTGGTGGGGGAATTCTTAATCTAGAAACTTCTTCTACTGAATTATCTGTAACAATTATTTCAGAAAGTTCCATTCTTCCCTGACCATTTGTTGTAGTATCCCTCCTTACACCAGATATATACAACTTTTCATCCCATTTAAAAATTCTAGCATCTTCTAGACCCACAAAATCCCACATAGGTTCGTATGTGTCAAATTTAGAAGTGTCTATCTTATTATATCTTACAACATTAAAATTGTTATCTAGTTCACAATAATAATTATCTGTCCTTAAGTACATATCATGCTCTGGATGAACATATGTCAGAGGACCATATTGATGCTGATATAATTTTTGTTCTGAATGATAAAATGTATAATTTACATGCCTAATATTTACTAAAATTTTTCCACCATCTATAAAAATAGATGGATTCATTATACCAGTACCTGATGTTATATTACCAGGAATTATTAGTGGATGTATGTCTCCACCACATTCTAAAGATCTTCTAGAAAGAGAATATAAAAATTCCATAATATAATTAAAATATTAATTTTCTTGATCTGCTTTTTCTTCTGAGTCTAAATCTTCCGAAATATTTTCAATACTTACTCCAATTCCAGTAAGATATTCATAAATTCCTTGTAATTTTATAGAAATTTCTTTTTTTATTGATAATTGATTATTTAATTCTTTAATTTCTTTGTATAGTTGTTCTTGCTGCTCTATAACAGACTTTAAATGCTTTTGTTGCTCAGTCATTTTGCAATACTTTAATCAATAATAACTCAACTATTTATTCATGTTAGAATCGGATTTAATTTGAGATTTTAAAAATTTAGATAATTCCGCTGTAGATCCAACAAATAATGCATTGGTTACATTAGTCTGGTTTGAGGTTTTACTCTTTTCCCCAGTTAAATCATTAAGTTTTTTTTGAACATCTAATAATTTTTCTGTTGCATCAGTAACGCTTTTAATCAGTTGCCCTGCAACTTCATATGCTCTAGGTTGTTCAGTTTCTTGTGCTAATTCTAAAACTCCATTTAATGCTTCTTGCCCCCTTTCTATTATAGAATATAAATTACCTCTAGTATAATTGTAATCTTTTTCAAGATCACTATTTTGTTTAGTTACATTCATGGTATCATTTTTTACTATTTGTGTTTCAACTTTCTCAATATTTTCCATATTATTCTCAGCATAATCAGTATCAAAAATAGAATTTAATTCTTCGAATTTATCTGCCATTTATCTAAAAATCTATACTGAATCCAAAATCATCACCAGGTTCTATCAATACATCATCTTCAATAGTAATTTTAAATATTTCTGATCCTAAAGTATGTAAAGTTGATTTTGTATTATATTGAGATCTTTCAACTACAATAGTATCATCTTCAGATGTATTAGGATTTAATTCAATTTTTTTAATTAACATAGTTTCATTGTCGATTGTTACATAAGAATTAATTTCTAAAGAATCAGCACTATTAACCTTAAACCTTGTAGTATTCTCTAATATGTCTTCTGCTATAATAGCACTAGCATTTCCAGTATAATTTTTAGTTGCTGTAGGTGTTATGGAATATACAAGTTCTCTATTTTTAGAACCAGGATCTCCAGATAAGTAACCAATCGAAACCTTTTTTATAATATCGTTTGAAATTCCCTTTGTGTTTATAGGTCCGAAAAGATATGCCTTTGCAGTAAATTTTAATGTATAAATTAATGCTCTTCTTGTAGAAAAATCCCCTTCATAATCATCTTGCATACTAATATTATTTAAAGTTATTGGAATATCTCTTTTTTCCCCTATTTCTTCTAATACTTCTATAGAAACTGTATAGGATGGTTGAAAATATGGTAAAATCTGCTCAATAATTTGAAGCATATCATCATTATTCTTGCACATAATAGACAATTCAAACTCAATATTATATGGAACTGGCATATATGTCTTTGTCACAACTTTAGAGTTCTCTAAAGATTTTGATCTAAAAGTTTGAGTTGTTGTTACTTTTCTGGAAGAGTCATATGTAAGACCTATTAATTCAAATGACATTCTAGGTAAGGTCATTTGAATTGGTCTATTTAAATCTGGAGATTGTTCTAGTCGTGCTAAAAATTTTTGAGTGGGTCCATATGATATTGGAACATCTATAATAGAAAAAGTATCTCCGGTAGAAGTTTTCTTCTTTATTTTTATATTATTAAATAAAGATCCGAAAGATATAACAGTTTTTCTTATAATTTCGTGGTAAAAATACTCAAACATTTTATTTGACCTTATTATGGATTACCAAATGGATTACTCTCACTAAAATCTACAATGTTATCAAATTCTTCTTGTATTTCACTATTATCTGCAAATCCATTACTAGTATCGTTACTATTTATTGATTTTATTTTATAAGATGCATTAGATTTATCTCCATAAACAACTTCAGATCCTAAAAATTCTCCACTCATTTGATATATTTGCATCTCTAAAGTACTTATATCCCATGATTTAACATATGCTGTAGAACCACTTATAGATCCAGTTATTTTTTCATTTTTTATAAATGATCCATTACCAATCAAAACTGGGTCGGATATTATTATTGTTGGTGCTTGTGTATAACCTATTCCAGAACTAACTATTCTTATATCTGAAACTGATCCATTTTCATCTATAATTGCT
>Ga0213867_1000917_pt1 | contig 13141 bp, 7 predicted proteins | sample PICome_12_FD_160120 | JGI IMG/M metagenome (GOLD analysis project Ga0213867, IMG submission 160120) | Coastal seawater microbial communities near Pivers Island, North Carolina, United States - PICO540 | ecosystem: Environmental > Aquatic > Marine > Coastal | place: USA: North Carolina | collected... | reverse complement strand
CACAGCACACAGCACACAGCACACAGCACACAGCACTAGGTCCACAGGTGTGTTGAGCGCAAGATTCAACTAATTGATGCCATCATCCACGGATGATACATTCTCATTCTCAGCAGCGACATGCAGCAGCACCAATAATCCATTCCTATTCCAATGCCAAATAATAATCATACTGATAACAACGACAATCGCAGTGATATTTTCCCGTTACGCTCTAAGTTAAATCGCACTGCCAAAACGAAGAACACCATGCCATCAAGCGTAAATACAAATAATAATGCCATTTTGTCATCGAACAAGCGTCCCCGCCATTTACCGACCGCCACAAATCTGTCTCAATCAAATCCAAATGCTGCCAGTTTTTATGCAAAGAGTTCGGTTAAACCAGTTGCTCAGCAGCATGTCCAGTATGCGAGCCTGCATCACAAGCCACAGCATCGAAAACAGTCTGGGATTTCAGATTTGGACAGTGGAGCAGGAAGTATGTTGGTACAGCACGGATTATCTCCTTCGAGCGATAATGATAAACATAACAATGGTAATGATCAAGATAAAGAAACCATTCCGTCTGTGCAAAAGCAGCACAAGCAAAGTTTCCAGAATCAGGTGAATCCCTTTTCGATAGAGTTGTGGAAGAAACAACAAGAGCAAGCCATGCAGGCTGTTAGCTACGAAAGTAATGTAGCGGTGAGCGGAAATTCTCAAAGGCAACACAGGATGCAGCAAACGAGTAATGTTCCTGGTACGCAAGCTGCTCAGCAGCTGCAGACAACAAAGCACAGCCCTACCACTGATCGAACATCAAAGACATCGGCAAAAATGAATCGACGGCATTCAGTTACGGAAACAGTTTTGGCCCAACGACATGCGATGGCAATGAAAGCAAAGGCTGGCAATAAAGAAGATTGTCATACTCAAGAAATGGCAAGTGATGAGGAGAGCATACGAGTATTTGATATGGACGCTGGATCCTCGATACAAGCAATGGAAGTTGAAAAGTCGTCTGTACCATCGCGTAGCAATGTAAAATGTGAGATGTTACAAGGTATTAAAGATCAAAAAGTTGAAACGTCGTCAAAGGAAGACAAAGGTGCGACGAAAAATAAATCATCATTTATTTCTTCGGTTTCCAAGGACACGTACCTTCGGAAAGCCGCGACATCATTAACTTCCTCAAACGAGCATATAAAGTGTAACACTGCAGAAGCAGCAACGAATAATGATAAGTTGAAGATATCAAGCACTTGTGGTTTATCTGCAAATAATGGCAAAAGTTCTATACCAAAACAATTTCACTCAACAATAACTTTGGGACGTATGGCTGATCCAGCTATTGTAAAAGTTACACAGGATATTGTTACAATTTTTCAGTTGACGGGTGGACCATACACTCTCGCGCAACTCCTTAATGCCGGTCTTGCCAGTGTCAAAGCCCTTGGAACTGGCCAAAGGGAGGAAAAACTAACTCAAATCCTTGAGGTCTTGGTTTGTACAGGAATAATTAATGTCTTGAAAAGTTATGATGAGGACACACAATCGAACGATGTACACGACTTTCCAACAAAGTCGATAAAAGATGAAGATCAGAAGGTATGTAAGAGCGAGACTGAAATAAAAAATGAAAGCATTTCTAGTTCAAAACAAGCATGTAAAAAAATCTTTTCCCCAAGAAAGCCAAGTTCGCAGAGTAGTAGGCAATATGTATATCTGAACGGAATGCCTCAAAAAGATAGAATGCCGATTCATCAGATAATACCAACTTTTAAGAAACTTCATCAAGCAAGTGTGGAGGCGATGCAAAGAATCGATATTTTGAGAAAAGAACTCACTACTTCCCCTAGAGGTATAAAGGCGGTGCTCATGGAATTAAATGAAAAATATCCTGACCTAGCGCAAGATCCAATGTATGCTGCTGTATTTGCCGATATTGGCATAAAATCGGAAGTCAACAAGGCACAAGGCTCGCTAAATATCTGCAAATCTTGATAAAATAGTTTTGTTGTTGTTATCGTATCCTTTGATAAGATGGTGTGACCTATTCATATGCTTATAACAACGCGTTGTAAGCTCAAGATTTTAGTTGAAGACGTTGTCAATAAAAAACGTTGTTAGGACCTCATAGCTTGGCTTTGAAATGTATCTTACGATCGCCAACACAGTCAATATATATGCATCCGATCTGATCGAACTACTCAATAAAATTCATTCAAATCACGCGCAATAATTAAACAACACCCAATTTAGAAGAGTATAAACTTTGAAAGGGATTTCATCATCTTTCTCCCCGTCTACTGGAAATAGCCTATATCTGCTTATGCTTACGCTACTTCTGACGACGACCTTTTCTCCGAAGCAACAACCATTCTTGAAATTTTTTTTATTTAATGAGGTCTTCAGCTAGCTCTTTCAATGCAGTATTGTTATGCCGTTTCACTTATTTTATTACTTGTCAGATATTACGCTAATTGTAGAGATAGCAGTATTCTATATTCTGCAAGGCCGCATCCTCTACTGCCAGTCGAGTAACGAGAAATCTGAATTTACATTTACTACGGACTGACACTTGTGGTCGATTTCTAATTCTTCCTGTTTCGTCTTTTCACTTAATGCATTTACTACAAGCATAGTACTAATTGGTGCTGCTCTGCGGTCGAAGGTAATCCTTTATCAACAAGCTTTATCGATCTTAGTCAACACTCTTTAGATTGCTTGAAAATACCTTTGCAGTTTATTTATGTAGGTTGTAATGATTGTCAATTCTGAGAGATTTCCGAATTTTTGTAGAGTGCACTAGGTCTCGGGAACCTAAAAATAGAAGTAACTATATCAACTTTGAGCAAATTAATGAAGAGGTTACATACGAGATTGGTAATCAGCAATAAGCACAAGACACAAAAGCGTGACAATTCCACTATGAGGCCTTTCTAATCGCTATTTCAAGTAAATTTTGGACCAAAGAATCAATGGAATAATTAATCATCATCTATTAGAAGCGCTTCTCATGATTTTTCGCCTAAGATAACAAATATACAAATGTAACATAAATAGTCAACAATCTGCCACCTTTTCGCTGCGACCACTCTAGCACGCGATAACATGCTTCAGTCACTTCTTCATTTGTTTCTCGACTGTCGCTTTAGAGACTTCACATTGAACACCGACAAAATTAACAACGTTATTTTCAGCATCGCGTAGGGCAGCGACAAAAAACTGATTCCAAAATGGTGTACCATCGGATTTGTAATTTAGTAGACAAACGCTGGTATCTACTCCATCTCTTACCCCCTTCCTAATTATGTCAACTGCTGATTGATCGGTGCCAGGGCCTTGCAAAAATCGGCAATTACGACCGAGAACCTGGTCAAGTGTATAACCAGTAAGATCTAAGAAGCCTTGAGATACGTAAACAATGGGATTATCCGGTAGCGATGGATCACTAATTGCAAAATTTTGTTGCGAACTACTAAGTGCAGACATGAGACGAAAATCAGGTTCCATCAGAGTTTTCACTGGACCAAAGCCCGAAGGCATTGGCAATGGAGTAAACTTATCCGCACCAGCAACATTTGGTTTCTCGTAAACCGTATTCAGTAGTTTATCTGCTTTATCAGGCAATTCTGTACGGATAATGTTTGTAAGTGCCTCAATTTCAGCCTGCAACCCATGAATTTGACCCTGTAAACTTTCCAAGAGAAACTTTTTACGCAAGCGTGATCTCTTAGCATGCTCACGGTTCCGCTCACGTCGCTCCACTTTCTGTGCAGCCGTTAGCACTTTTGTCGACACAGACGTAAGATTCGTACTGATGGTTGCTTGAGGAAGAGAAGTTGGAGCTGCAATCGGTGCTGCAATCTTGGGTGTGACATCAATTAAAGGTAGCACTGAAGCAGCAGAAGGCGGTTTCTTAACAACCATCTTATCGGATGTTTCTAAGACGGAATCGGCCTTACGTTTTAAACTATTACTGCTGTTATTACTGACACTGGGTGGGGGTGGAGAGGACGCCGTAAGGCTTAAACTAGAGCTCAAACCTGGTGGAGGAGGCCCCGTGGAGACGTCACCACTCATTACAGGAACGGGAAATTCCCCAAAATAGCAATCTCGAAAGAGTTCGTCCAAATCCAGTTGGCTAACATCTCCCTCCCCAGCCTGATAAAAGATAGATGATTAATAACGAAATTTATATTTTGAACATGAAGTTTAAACGAATACGTCAGCATCAGAATCTTTAACATTTGTGTATAAATTACCTCTTTATTGGAATTCGCAAACATGTTCAACGCTGAAAGATTATTCGTTGACCCACTAGCTACGCCGTTTACAGCGTCGGAAGTGGTGGCATTGGCTCCGTTTTCGCTCATGGCTGCCTATGTTTTGTTGCACAACTAGCTTTGATGTTGCGCTTATTAGTTGGCAGCTAAAATAATAATCTTCTTGAAGATTTTGATTGTTGACATGACGTATGCCAACGTGGTGTCGTCTTTGACAAACGAACGAACTTTGTAACATTTTCGACCCTTTTGATTTTTGGGGTTGACAAAAACATTGAAAAAGCCGAATGACCAACACAAAACCCGAACCTCCTGGACCTACAGAATCATATGAATGGTTTTTCGATTATGTTCGCCAAAAGTCTTGCAAAAATCGAGACTTTTGTATTGCGATAAGAGGTGTCAACTGTCCGCTGTCAGACAGAGGGGAGCATCAAGTTTGATCGACTTGGATCGAGTGTTGCAAGTTGCAAAAACTGTTTGTGAAAGCTGGAGTTGCTACCGAGCCGAATGTTGGCACACTTTATTGAACAATCTTTGATTACTGACCTACCACGACCTCCCCGAGTTAGACTTACAGCTCTTTTGCAGGTTCAGCATGAATTAAATTTAGTTCGAGAATTTACATACAAAGCAATATTTGAAGATTCGAGCAGAGCTTCCGAGTACAATCGAATCAGCCGAATGACTAACACAAGCACCGAACCTCGTTGACACAAAGAATTATACGAATGTAGCGAGCTGAAAATTAGCATAATTTTACATAGGACTTCCACTATCATGTAAAAAAACAGAACAATGATATATACTTTAGTCGACGAGAACGAGATTCTTGCCTTCTACCCTATGAAAGAAAATCTGACTCGTGGAAGCAATAATAAAGTCCACTGTATTCATTGACTGTTCCTCGATTTAAGAAAACCGACCCGAGCACAGCACTTCGTTGACGTAGTGAATCGTACATGACAACTAAGGCCGAATAAGTTTTTTTAATCTGTATGCTTTTCTTTTGTTAACTTCGACTACTGTACCAGGTATAAATTACTTTGTAGTTGTAACTCATCCTCTTCAGCTTCCTCTTCATCAGTTACAGGTCCGGTAGAGGAGTAGTAACAGATGTTATATGATTGAAACATATGATACGCGTCATCGTTTTCCCTGATATCAACCCATGAATCCCCATATTTTGAATGCTATCCTAAGCTGTTTTGAAAAAAAAATAAAAATAGGTTCACGTTTTGAAATAAGTTGGAATCGGAAGTATAATGGAGCGTACGAAGTTTACATTTTCCGATAATTAAAAGTTGTGTGCAGTTCATTACTAATTAGAGTTATCGTTCGTTCTTTCGATTATAAAACTAGCATAAACTGGATCGCTGCGTTCGCATTCCTCCACGTTACTTTTTCTATTTTTTCTCCATAAGGTACGTTTCAGAATACCATCCAAACTTTTCATCAATTTCCTCACCTGTCAGTCCAAACATTTCGGCGCTGTAATTGTGCATCTTCTTCCCGCCAGTCTTCTTCTTTATCTCTTCACGATGAATACGATCTTTCTCAATGAAGTCCACAAGGATTTTCTCATACTCATTGGTAAATTCATACCCCAACTGCGCATAGATAGCTTTTACAGTGCCCACAGGATCTTTGATAAGATCTCCATAATTGACACTTGTATGAGGGTTGGTCTTTTGCGAGCTTTTCGTGAAAAAGTCGTGCCCACGCTTTAGAAAAATATCTGTGCAATACATCAAATTTCTCCCGATCTTGTCCAGTTGAATGTATGATGCTGCTTCGTACATATCTTGACACGCACGTAGAAAACTGCAGAATGACGGGATCGCCGTTTTAGGATCACGGTGAGTCCACACAATTCGGGCATCTGGAAAAGCTTTCACAAGGTCATCGAGCGCCAAGAGATGTGCAGGACATTTCAGTACCCAGCGTTTTCCTTCTTTCTCTGTACCATTACGCTTGGCTTGATATTGCATAAGCTGTAGGACTCTGTAATAGTTTTTGTATGCTGTCACATGTTCCCAGTTATAATATTCACTTTCTTCACTCATAAGAACGTGAAACGTTGCAAAGAACATCGGAATATCTGAGCCATAAGACATCAAGCACTCTTCAGGAAGAAATGCTCCGACCTCGTGAATTGCTTTAAAATGAGGGACAATCATATTCATGACATCAAGTGCTTTCGTCAAATAAGACGCCCTCACTTTAGTATCCTTCTCAACATCATCACGATAACGCTGGACAGGGTCGAGTAATTCGTAGGAGAGGGGAGCGCGTGCCTCAGGATCCATGGCTAATAAACGATGCAGAAAAGTAGTCCCAGTACGCGGAAGGCCAGTAACGAAAATTGGTTTTCTTACAGGGGTATCGAGCGCAGAGCTCATAATTGGGTCTTTCAGTTCCTTATTAACTCGAAGTTTAACAGCAAGTCGTCTGATGAAAAAGTCTTTGGCAGCTGCATATCCTAGAGGAGAATAGCCAATTTCCTCGATTTTCTTAATAGTCCAATCAAATGGTCTTTCAAATTGGTGGTCTTCGAAGTCGTCATACTTTGCAATCTTCGTTGCAATCTTCTTCATCTCCTCCAATTTCATGGGCTTGTAAGACTTCGAAAGTTGAAAGTATTGCATTGGCCACAAGGCAAGGTTTAGCGCCCACGCCTTCCACGAAATATTCGGTCGCGATGAGTACTCATTACATCCTAGAACAAAAACGATGTTACGAAATTGCCAGGCATAATAAATCACAGAAGTAATTTCATAGGAAATCATTATCTTTATTTACTCACCTGCACGAACGTAAAGAAAATGAGTGAAAGAAATCACTCCAAAACCAATAATGACGGTCCCGAACATGATTACTTAAGTATTAAGGAGATATTAGTCTCAACGTTCTCCCTAGTAATTTCTGCTCTATGGTTTTCCTGCAAAAATTATGTTTCTGTTTTAAAAAAATTTTAAATTTCGTGCATACTGTGTTGTTCGAATGTTTGTTCGGACGCTTGAAGCATGGGAAGTCTTTGCACACAGAGAGGTAGAGCTATAGCTAGAGCTACGTACACGTTGTACGCACATATGTGCAGAGTGCTGGTCTTGAAAACATGGGGGGCAGAAGCTAGTACGGATTTGATACATCTATCGATCATCCTGCTTTCTTACCGCACCATCTATGTACAACGTTGTACGACGCCTGTAAATATTGTCATTGAAATCATTGCGTTAAAGGACAAGTTTTTAATGACATTGGATGGTAATGGGAGGCTGGTAAAAGGTGACTTGCATAAAAATGTACATGTATTAGATTAGATCTAGACTTTACTATCCTGAGATGCTAGGTTCTAGGTTCTAGGATCCTGTGAGCAACGCGCAATATGCCGAATCGATTTCGTTGGCAAGGAGATGCAGGACTTGGACTTCTGAAAAGCGACGATTACATGTCAAGCAATATTTGAATATCCGACCAGAGTTTCCAAGTACAATCGAATTAGCCGAATGACTAACACGAGCACCGAACACCGAACCTCGCCTCGTTGACATAAAGAATCGTGGCAAAATGGGAAGTGCACAATTAGCTTATTACTGGCGAAATTAGTTTTTTGAACTGTATGCTTTTATTATATATTAACTTCTACTCTTGTACTAGTTATAGGGATACGGCCTACGAGTAACGTTTGTTTGACACTGCAATAACGTAACTATCGGTAGGAATTGTTCGGATAGGGTGAGAAATAGGAAGACAATAAAGAAATTCGTAAAAAAGTTCAAAGGATGATTGATAGAATTTGGTATTAGAGCTTCGCATCCCGTTAATACAAAGTTCATGAGGTTCTGTGTAGTTATGTTGATTTTTCAATTTTCATTTTTTATTTTACGTTGATATTACTTGTTGATTCGCACGATATTATACAGGAGACCCTAAGGAACTTCGAGAAGGCGATAGATCCGGCTCTTGTACCAGTTTGCTTTTTGTTACGTATCCCATTTCTTGTTATGGTTACGAGTCCGTAACCCTATCGAAACTTGCGCAAATTGTGAATGAGAAAGTCGAAGTATAGCATAAAAGATCTGGACCTCATGTAAGAGAATGGGGGCTCATCAGGCACTTTGAATTCTAAGCAATTTGAGAGTTTGACGTACAGTCAAATATTAAAGTTTCGTTTGATGAGGTTCAGCTGTACCATGTAGAGGTCAAATTTGAAAAGCAATGTTTGACAAAGCTACAACTACCGGTAAGTACTAGATAGCGTGCGATAGGCTAAGTTCAAGGCTATTGATACGCTTCTACTGTATGATAAACCGCACTTCATGGTCTCCGAGCCATCTGGCATGCTAAACTAATGTAGAAGGCTCATCATTATCATCTCGTTTGCTATTTATTATTATGTTGCTGCGTGATTCCACAGTCTCCGAGTGATCTGGAATGCATTGATCTGAATAAATATAGAAGTGCTCATCATTACCATCACCTATAAGTGATATCATCTCGTTCGTTTGATCAGCATCTGAATAGTCCGATGCACATTTATTTGAAGACTTCATAGTCATGAAATGCTAATCAATATGATTGCGAACCAGTATGAATTTTATTTAATATTGCATTCGATTACGAAAACGCATGATATTCCTCGTCGCGAGCTTTTCGCGCTGCTACTGTCTCTGTTGCTGGATTGATGCGAATGTTTCATATCCTGTAAAATATTCAAAATCTAGAAACTGTTGATGTAGCGAGAAGAAAATTAGCGGAATACCTAACAAGTAATAAAATAAGTCATATGTCAAAAGAAACTGTTGGTAAAAAAGTTATCAACGGAAACATTGTAGAATAAAGAGAACAACAATGCGCACAATTAAATTTTTACAAGTTACCTCGATAAAGCAGGTGCATTTTCGATTACAGACTATTTTTCAAAGTAGTGAAGATAGGAGGGCTGTGCTCGCCAAAGCTCGTGTCTCATTGGCATCCATACTGTAGATGTTCCGAAAATATAGATATGTGGGGTAGGTAATAGATCGGCAAGTTTCCATGCTTATTTTCCTTTTTCCGTTGCTGCCGTGAGATTTTGTGATTTCTTGTTTTTGAAAGATGAAAATTCGGGTGTGTAATGTGCGGGGTGTTTTTGCGTTGTAGCTTGTAGCCACCAGCCATCAGCACTGGACGTCGGACGTCGCCGACATTGTACCGGTGGATTACAAGCAGACGCCAGGCGATGACTAAAAACACTACAGCTTCCTAAAGCGCGATCTGTATTTGTATGAGAAATTTAATGAAGCAATATGTTGAGAAAATCCTGCAATCACAAATGGCAGCGTGTTGCCGAAAAAAGCGCATACCGGTACTGTAATGTTAACAAGAGGATGAGCTTACATATTTGCTCCGTTACAAGTATTCGTAAGAATGAGAAAAGCAAAGTCGTTGGTCGTACATCGGCAATGAACACTAAGGCGGGAAAGGGAAGTTTCCTCGAAATAATGAAGACGAATCTTGGTTCTAGGTCAATGCCTAATCCTGACTGGTATGAGGAACAACGTATGAATGTAAACACAGAAATGTCACACAACAGCGACCAAGAAATCTCAACGTTTAGGCGAACTGTCAATATATTTGCAGAAGTGGTCAAAAGCTACGTCTATACTTTTGATGACATATTCCCGGGAATCTGTAAAAGGCTATTTGGCAAGGAATTTGATGTTGATGAGAGTGGTAACCTTGTTGAGAAAACGAGTTTTGTTAAACCTTTGAAAAGCGGTGACAGTAGCACAGCTGATGGTTATGACACGAGTCTAGATGGCATGGAAGACCGTTACACAAAAAATCTACACTTAATGAAAGAGAGTGGTAACGACATTCTTGATAAAGTAAAAAAAGAAACAGGCGTAACCAGTAAAGCGGAATTACAAGACTGGCTTAATGATCTAATTAAGTTGGGAATCAAATGTCTTGCACAATTTATGAAAGGGTATCGAAGTGGACGTGACTATGAGTTTGAAAAGATGCTAACGTCATACTTCCAAGAAGAAGAGAAGTTATTGTCTCAACCCCAGGGTGGAAGAGCTGAAGAAGGAAAAAAGAATACCTTCTAACATTTCGATTGCGAAGGTCTTCATTAGTTGGTTAGCGTATCGGCCACACCACTTTACATGAGAACTAAATCAGGTGCTGCTGAGATGATATATGCTAGAAACACTACTGGTTCAACATTATGTTAAATGATTACTCATATTCATATTTCATGATATGATTATACAATTATTGCTAGTATTCCTCTTCTAAACCGGTAACTGATGAAGAGAACTAATTTAAAGCTTTGTGATTTAAAATTTTGCAAGAAGACATGTTAACGATTAAATGAAAAAGCATGGCAGAGAAGTTGGCTGAGAAAGTGATAACTATGCAAATGCAGATTTGTTACGCAAAGATACATATGCTCCTACGTTAGCAGTGACATTGGCAATGATTACGATTTCAACGAAAACATAAATACCGGGTACTGGTAGAAGAATTTATGACTGCGTTGCAATAAACTCGAATGGAATCTGTGAAAAATAGAGAATCTTTCTCGTAATGGTTGTGAATCAGCTTCTCCAAGGGCAATAGTAATCAGCTACAAGAATCTTTTAACCGGAATGTCCGTGTATTCTACGGAAGTGCGTGTAGGAAGAATGTCACAAAACAGCTTAAGAAAAATGATTAAGCGTGCAATAGGCACAGTACATGGTATACTAGACTAACTCCATAACATCTGATTACCTTGATCTTGAGCTTATCTTCTGCGAGTGAGTCAGAAGATTGATCTTAGTTTACTTATAAGCTCCACAATTATCATCTTGCATTCTTCATCATCATCTTTTAACTGCTCGCAATATTCCTTCTTGGTCGAGTTCTGCGAGGAACATAGCAAGATTGTCTTTTTGCGATGAGTTACAATTTATTGAATCACTTGATCAACTAACTTAAAACGTAAAATAGTAATGAAGTCTTGTAACATCTATTACTTTTGGAACCTTTGTTCACTGTTAAATGTTCGACGCGGTATCAATGTTATGCTACAAGAAGGAAGAACAAATTTGTAATATGCAACACTGTTAACATATTATACAAGTTGTACATCATTGATGATACAAACTTGAAAGGCGTCAATGAGATGTTACGACAGGGGATGATAGCTTGGAATATGCAACACGATTCAACAAATGTTGTATACTACTGGTGAACAAAAGTTTTGGTTCAGCGTGTGTACACGTTACGAATGCATTATTAGCCTAATTCGAAATAAAAATTGAAGTTACAATAAACAGTTTATCCGTCGCTAATTTTGTTTTTAAAGGATCTCATCTGGATTTTCACTTGAAGGCGACCCAAAGAGGCAGTCACCGCCGCAAAAGAGGCAACATTTTTAACAGATTACACAGCTTGAATCCCCATTACTGTTGACACAGGGGAGGAAATCAAGAGGTCCAGACTCATCAACTTCAATTCCCTTCTCTTGATTAAGAAACTGGTCAAGCGGTTGCCCTTCTCTCTTACGATATTGAACCCAAAGGTCATGACTAATTTCTAGAATAGGTCGGGCAGATTCTCGTGCGCGGTGGATCTTTTCAGCTACATTCAATGCAGCAGATTTCGCTTTGGCACTCGTTCCATTTACCTCAGCATAGGTATTCAGTAAGGTATGGATTTCATTGCAAGCCTTCTCAGTGGCGAGAGACTGTCGGGGAGGATCCGATCCCAACAAAATAGTTGGAATGCATGCTTCGAAAGCGCAGATCGCGTACTCAGCAGATGCGGCGTCAGGAACGTACTTCGAGCCACCTTCTGCGTCGTCGGCAACGGCTAACACAAGATCAGAGATGACTTGTAAGCAGAGACTCACTGCCGAAGGGACAGCAAGGACTTTAGTCTTGGATTCCCCCTGACCAGAATCCGCACCGCGAGCAGCTAAGGCTAAATCTCTGAATGCCTTCGTGGCTGTGTACAGCTTAAACACACCATATGCATATTGCCCATCCTTTCCTTTCTTTTCCATGATGTTGGTAATGAGTTCGGTAACGCTCTTAGCGGCAGGAGATCCACCTTCAGGAAAATCAGACCAGCTCGCATCAAGGAAAGCACACGCCATGGTTGCCTTAAGCCCCTGAAGATCGCCCTCGGACATAATAGGCTTGATGATATCAACGGTGCCAGCGCTAACTAGAGCCTCCATGCTTACGGGCCACTGCGCCAAGTTCAAGATAACAAAAAGAGAGAAGTCCTCCAAGCTGTTGGAAGTCCAGCGAGAGGGCGGCGCAGTACTCATCTTGATGTTTTCCACAACGGACTTCGGGATGTCGGTCTTGCCAATTAGCGCTGCGTTTTCTTCGCTCTTGGCTAAATTCTTGACAAGTCCACAGGCCCAACGGACTCCCTCACTCTTGCCACTACCACTTTTTGCTGAAGCAGCAGGAGCGGATGCCAACAACTTCTCCAATACGCGTAACAAAGAATCGGGATTCTCAAGAGGAGGGAGAGGGGCCGATCCCTCAGTGACAGGACTGTATTTCAAAATGGTTGTAATACTTGCCTCTAGGAAGCTCAAATTCATTAAGCAAATGCAGCAAAGATAACTTTCTTGCTTGTCCTCCTGAATTACACGGCACAATCCTCCAATGACATCGCCACTGGCAGGACCAAGAGCCATGACACGCTTATTCTCAGTAGGGATGGAAAGGTTGTTCAATGCTAGACAAGCCAAGTGACGGCCATCGCCACTTTCCTGTTGCAAGCACTTGGCCAGAGGAGTGAGCACGTCCCATTTCCCACTGCATACCATGGGGATACGATTCTGCTTGTGCCCAACATCACACAGCTCATAAATT
>Ga0213867_1000916_pt1 | contig 13150 bp, 12 predicted proteins | sample PICome_12_FD_160120 | JGI IMG/M metagenome (GOLD analysis project Ga0213867, IMG submission 160120) | Coastal seawater microbial communities near Pivers Island, North Carolina, United States - PICO540 | ecosystem: Environmental > Aquatic > Marine > Coastal | place: USA: North Carolina... | reverse complement strand
AATTCTTCACTCACCCACCATCGCATTTTCGAACTTTTCTTCCAAAAAATTCAACGCCACACGAGCCACGAGTAACCCTCACTCGTACGAACCAGCAACATCGCCCGTGTGTGTTCCGTGTTGTTTGTACCCGGGTAACAACCAGACGACCTCCGTCCACCCACGAGACCACATAGGACAATTACAACACAAACCTTTGCAAATTCGTAATTTATTTGTAGATTCACTGTCCAATAACTACAATAACTTTCAGTCTCATGTGAGTAGCGGCTACCAATTCGATGAATGTTTGATTTTCGTCGGTTTTGACTACGCGTTCGGATGACGGTTAGCGGTTCAATGTTTATTAGCTTCCGCTCGCTACCCTCTACCTCTCTACCACTGGTAGCTAGAGAGATGGTAAAGAGGAATACAACATGAATATTATTATTACCTGTATCTGCTTCTTGCAGTTGCATCTTGTTTTAATTTTTTTGAATCATATATTTGACTCATACTCGCACATTGCGTATTGCTGTCACGTTTTCAACTAAACTTGCGTGCATGTATTAATAACAGTTATATTATTGAGACCTTTGTTATCACATCCAATAATAATATTCAATAAAACAACTTATCAATATGGGGTCTATGTTAGATAAACCTGTAACTGAAAAAGAGACCGAATCGGGCTCAACTTCATGTAATAATTGTGTTACCTATGGGGTATCCGGTATGCAAGGATGGAGGGTAGAAATGGAAGACTCTCATACATTAGTAGCCTCTATTCCTGCACTGCCAAATTTGGGATTTTTTGGAGTGTATGATGGACATGGTGGGGCCTATACGAGTGCTTATGCGGGAAATCATCTGCTTGGAATATTTACGGAACGTTCGGAATTTAAGGCATACGTGGCCATGTCGCAGAGCGATAGGGATAGTACGGAGGGTATTGAATTAATCAAAATTGCACTTTCGGCCACCTTCTTAGAAATTGATGAGAGAATGTTAGCGGAAAGTGATGAAGATCGCGACCCTCGCGATCGAAGTGGATGTACTTGTATTGTTGTCGTGGTTACCCCGAAACATCTAATTTGTGCCAATGCTGGGGACTCACGTTCGTGTTATAGCAAAGAAGGGAAAGCTGTACCGCTAAGCTTTGACCATAAACCGAATGATGCAGAGGAGCATAGTCGCATTGATAGGGCCGGTGGCTATGTTTCCATGCGACGAGTCGATGGGGATTTAGCCGTGTCACGTGCACTCGGAGATTTTCAATATAAAGATAGGACCGATCTTCCTCCAGAAGAGCAGAAGGTTACGGCAAAGCCTGATCTAATTGTTTGTTCAAGAGATGTGGTTAAAGATGAATTTCTCATAGTTGCATGTGATGGAATTTGGGACGTAGTATCAAATGATGAATGCGTTGCAATGATAAGACAGATATTTGAAGAAGGTGAAACCGATATAGGAATTGTTTGTGAAGAAGTAAGTTTAGTTTTGCTATGAGTTTATCAATCGAGTCGTCGCAATTCTGATCATATTCTCTATATTTATGCGTACAGGTACTTGATTTGTGCTTAGAGAAAAATAGTAGAGACAATATGACTGCGCTCATAGTTAGATTTCCTGCCGCGAAAATTGGAACGGGGGGAGGTGTGAAAGCGCGTAGAGAAGTACGACAGGCATTATTAGATGAGATGAATGCTGCTAACGAAAGTGGTGTCGAGAGTTCAACGGAAGACAATACAAATGATGGGTGATTGTCTCTGTAAACCATATAAATAAAGGTGTCATGCCACAGTGTTTTTTTGCAAAGTAAAAACACCAAAATTACTTTTTCTTTATATTTGATGACGCAAATACCTAGGAAACGTGTATAGATAAGCGTACGAAAGAAATTTTGAAACCAATGCTGAACGGTAATGTTATCCTACGGAAAGTGTCTCTAGCACATCAGAAGCAATAATTTCGAAGAAAATGGAACTGAGTTCCTCAGAATGTTGGAATACTTCTTAATTGCTGTCAACGACTCGATTCAACTTTGAAGAGTTGTATTTCAAGAATTACATCACAATAGCTGAAGAGGTCAATTGAGGTGCAATGTCAACGTCTCAAGCCTAATCCGTGTCGAAAGGTTTGAATCAAATTTTTAATGTAGGTTGAGGAAAATTGGTGGCGTGAAAGTTAATATACAATTGGAAATCTTCTCTCTCAAGTTTTCAAATTAGGGGGCGATTGGCAAAAAAGAATTCAATTTGCATTCTATCTTATTTCTCAAATTTCACCTTTGACCTTTGAGTGCATAGATATCTACGCTCGTAATTCGTAAAAGCAGTCTCATGAATAAAACTATATTAGTATTGAAAGGTTAAGCCTACGTGTACATAAGCTATCTACATGTATCATCAACGTAAGCATACTCGTTACATACGTAAATCTCTCTCTTTCTCTACACGCCGAACACTGACACCCTTTTTCGTTTCACTTGCGATTTGCGATGGCCACCAACAAACATCTCTTCAACAGTTCCTCCATACTCAATTCTTCTCCATCATTTTTTCTTGTTTGTATATATCATCATAAACATTCACGTCTACTCGCACTCCTGCTTCCTGCTCATCATTCTCACTATACCTCTCTGCTTCCTATCCGATCATTGTATGTATACAGATACATAAATACATGTATTAATATAGATACATATTATTTGTTCCTGCAATCGTGAGGGGATGAAGAATATTTAACAATCGCGTCTTTCGTATATACACAAATCCAAAAACAAGCAGGAGTTAACATATCGATTCGAGTGAAAAGAAAGTCTGTGCTGTGATTATTATTGGTATATAAAATGAGCAGAAGTGAACCGTATGATCCAGATCGGCGGCGGCAGGAAGATTATAATTATGAATCTGCATCGATGGCCGCTACGAACTCGCACATGCCAATTAGTAGTAATAATAGTAACAATAATCCAAATGGGTATCAAACGACTTTGGGGCGAAATATTATGATTAATGAGCAACGGAAAAGGGATCAATCTTCCATTCATGGATCAAATTTATATTCTCAATACCCAGCTTATCAGGTTGCTGCTGCAGCTGGTGATGATGATGGAAGGATGGGGCATACGTATGGGAGTAATCTGGTTCGTGACTATGGTGAGAGAAATGAGCCGTGGCGAGAGGATTTTTATCACATGGAAGATGTTCGAAATGATGATTGCGATGTTTGTTGCATATTTTTTTGCTGTCAAATTATTGCGACGTGTTTATGTTCACTTGGTGGAATATTTTGTAAACCAAAGTATGAAAGTTTGCGACGAGCCATCTGTTTCGGAGCTATTGATGGAATATTAACTGGTTCGGGCGTTGTTTCAGCAACCGTCGGCTTTCGATTATTTCCACATTTATACTTCTCAATGATGTCGTCTGATTATAGCCCGACAATGAAAGATCTTAACAACGATTATCGAACGGATGGAGTTTTTGCTAGTGGAACTTTTACCCAACAAGCGTGGGCGCTGGTTATTCTTACTTTTGCTGCATGTTGTGCAGATGGATTATGTATGGGCGTGGGCCACGTGTGGAGTTCATATGTTCTGCATGATGGTGCAAATAAAGAAAGGCAAGATGTAGCCCTTTTGTACCAAACACAACGAATGCATAGTAAAGCAAATCTACTCGATATGTTGATGGCACGAGGAATGATGAAACTTGATGCAATTAAGATAGTAGACATTCTTGAGGGCTATCCTGATATTTTTGTCTCAGCATCCTTAGGAGATGTTAATGGCACCGGACCATTAGGTATTGCTGGAGATGATAATATGTATGCGAGTGACTCATCAGTTGAACATGACTTGCCTCACAAGAGGGTAAATTCCGGAATGGGGCGCTTTAATGCCTTCAGTGACAGTGATTATGCAGACGATGCCATGGGTACATGTGGTGTCATCGCGGAATCCATCAACGAAGGCCTTGTTATGTCAATTGCTTTTTGTTTCGCATCTATCATCCCTGCGTTAATTCATATATTTGTTCCATTGTATCTCAACGCTTTATATGATGGAGCGAATGTTGATTACGCAAATGAAGGTTTACATCCTACAACTCTCACGATGTCTCTCCTCATTCTCGTGATGTTTCTCTTAGGGTTCTGGAAGAGCAAATTTTTTGAGGCGAACTACATTGTTTTTGGTATTGAGGCTGCACTCGTTCTTCTGCTGTGCATTTTCTCCGCTTTATTTATTGGTAGCGGACTTCGACTTCTCGTTTGCCAGCAATAACAACGCTACATAATAATTAGCTATTAACATTTAACGATAGATATGTGATTTCTCATGGCATGGTCTTCTGTACGAGTTGTAAGCATCATTTACGTGGTATCCTGACAGTGAAGGGTTTCGTCGCGAAACTAGGCGCGATGATGGAATCGAATATAAACTTGGTAGGTCGTAAGTGAGCAAGTGACAGCCTGTAAATACTGAGGCTGCTCTGTAAGTCAATGTGGTTTGTCTAATCTATATTATTGTACAAAGCCTTCTTTTTAAAAGTTCACTCTTGATAAAAGAAAGCTATGAAGCCCAGTATCTATTGCCATTCAGAGTCGGCATCACCTTCTCCTCGAAGAAGTAGGGCTGCGACTGATGCCTTTCCTTCTACTGCGTCAAAAAGCGCGTCACCAAGTTCAGTGTCTCCTCTTTCTAACGCAAAATCACTTCGTACTACATCTCTAAACATTTCGAGTGACCAGTTCAATAGTTTGTCAACGAGGAAAGATTTCAGAAATTCATTATTCTTGAAAACAATTGCGATAGGCCGTGGAGGTACAAACGTGATGGAGGCAATCATCGTACAGCTTGTTTTGGATGTCGGGACAAAGTCGACAGTCCCTTTATTCCTAAGGCCGGAGATAGATTCCCAGATAACCCTCGAAGGCTTCGATTGAATAACACTTACAGCTCTCCACTGAAGTCGTATTCCTCGAACGTTCAATGTCCATTCCGTTTCAGAATCGTCTTCAGAACCATTTACGTAAGAAACTGAGCTCAGCCACGGAGACCAACGCGGCTGCTGTGGCCAATCAGCAAACCGTGCACATGCGACTTCGCTTGAAAATGGAAGCGATATTGATGCCTGTATTGTCGTTTCTATACCACGTTTCTTGATTGCGGTCTCGTCCAAAGAAAGAGATTGAAGAGATTCGGCAAGGCCAAGGACATCCAGGTTCCCTGTTATCGATACAAACGTCGAAAAGTTTGGAGTTATGGTATCTGTTCGCAACATTGTAAAGGTTCCCAAGCCGTGCGCGAAAGTTGGAATGTCTCGTGATTTCGATATGGAATCAGAAACTAGAGCAATGTAAGAAGCGTAGGAAAGCCCTACACCAGAATCAAACGACGATGATATCACAGAAGCTAAACCTAAATCGCTTGCAACAATGCCCAGATTCAGTGACATTTCAATACCGATAAGCGCAGGTTTCAACACAAATGCAGCACATCCTTTCTTATTTAATAACAAGGCTTTCAATCTTCGTTCGATTAAAGCCAAATCGTATTCTTCTTCTTCGACAATCTGTGCAATTGACTCATCTAAGGCGTAGGTAAGGCCTGAGGATAGGTAGAAACCTTCGAGTTCCTCAATATGATCATCTAAAGCACCTTGCACTTCGAGAGGTTCCTCAATGAACTCAATTCTATTTACGTCACCACCGAAGCTTTTTACTAAATTTGAAAAACGAGACGCTTCCTCCTTAGACCAGGACCTATTTGCGTCAGGCCGGATTTTGTTGGATGTTTGAACGGAAGTTGCAGCGACGAAACTTGCATCTTCTAATAAGGAGCGATGGCCCACCTTTACTTTAACCGACTCAAAGGTAATTCCCGCTGACTGGGAGTAAAATTGAATAGAACCTTGTGGCACCCGAGTACTTATTCCATTTAGAGAGATTACACCCGAACTCAAATATTCCTTATCTTTCTTTGAAGAAATCGAATATTCTGCAATAGCTTCGGGAATAGTCAGAGATTCGTTTTGCGAAGCGAGCGAGATTAGAGACATTTCCAAACCGGAGCGAACAGACAGACACAAATCTTGCGGATTTATTCCACAAGATTTGATAATATTGTCAATAAATTTTCTCAAACTTCCATTCATACGAAGAATCGATAGACCATCCATCTTTGGTAAATTGTTCGATTCATTATTCACAAATTCTTTAATAATTTTTAGTTGCTCCGTGGCAACATCCAAAGACTCTGGATGTAGTCCTTTTAAAGGTGAGACTTCCCCAATGCCAACGGTCCCACTTGATGCGATGCTCAAAAGAATACCTCGTCGTGTTGATATTTTTTCAGTCGGGCGGCTATAACCTTTCCATCCTAATCCAAAAACACCCTGATTCGCCTTGCCCTGTTCGCCCAAGGACACTGAAAACAACTCAAAATCCATTTGGGATAACGATATCATATTATTAGAAGACTGATCAGGAATGTAAGATGAAGTTGGAATCGATAAACGTTCAATCGCACTTGAGCTCTCCGATGACCTCTTTTCAACGTCCTTGACAAATTCAGAAATGATATTTGCAACACGCAAAGGGGCCTCGACCAAGAGCGCATGCCCAGCTTCAGTAACTTTTTCGGTTTGCAGAGGCACTCGATTACGCCATTTCTCCCCGATCGATGTGTACTTTTTATCTTTTGTCCCAGAAATAAAAAGTGTTGATTCCGGAGAAATAAATTTCCAATCTTCTTGGGAATTGCGCGAGGGCGAACAGTATTTTAAAATCTGCAAGGGAAAAATTGAGTTAGTCATAGAAATGCATAAAGAAGAAAATATCAAAGTGCACTTACCGTCGAAAGTTCACCTCCTCGACTACTCAAATGTCGCGCACGGCGTATGATCATGTCCGCATAAGATGGGGATTGTTTTATGTCTCCCCATAAGTCAGCAGAATACCATTTGTTGAGAAATGTAGACCATACATGACTTTGTCTTTCTTGATAGCCCCTAATGAAGACATCATTAATTTTCGATGCTAGCATGTCGTCTTTCTTTGTTCTTTCATCGTCGCCAATATTACTCGATCCATTACCGTAATCAATATTGAAATCACCAGGATTGCTACTTATCAAAACCATTATTGTATCTTCTGACAATAGTTTTGAATAACCTGTTAAACTGTGTCTAAGCATTGCAAGCCCAACTCTTCCTCCCAGACTATACCCACATACTGCATCCAGTTTTGATATACCTCTCAAATGAAGAAATTCCGAAATTTTCTCTGCAAGTCCATCAATTGAATAGTCTCGTTTGAAAAGAGACGAGTCACTGGGTTTCAATAAAGAGTCAATCGAATTATTTATAAAGGAAGGTTTCGCTTTACCATGTCCAGGCAAATCAATAGTCAAAATTCGCCACTCTGGCAAACTGGCAGAGAGAGCGAGAACGGTCGCATCCCACTCTTCACCTGAGCCTAGCCAACCGTGCAGAAGTAGCATTGTTTTGTCTTTCTCGAAATTATTTGTGATTTCTTTAATATTCAAATCGATTAGTTCTTCGTTTCTTTCACTCTCACTTGAGTACAAAATTTCATCAATTTTCTCTACAGCAAGTTTTGATATTTCAGCATGAACAGCAACATTTATGTCTCGTCCAACAACGTTTGCCTCTATTATTGAGTGCTTATTTTCATGCAAAGCGTCGTAATAATTCCTTTGTAGGTTGTCAAACGAAGTACTTGAGCGGTAAGACAAATTGGCAGCCTCTGCGGCATTTTGAAATGAAAACGAATCTGTCGGAGTGCCAAAATATTGATCAAACCCAACGTCATCGCCATGCTTACTAATTGGCAAAAAGCTGAAAATTCCCCCGCCATTATTATTTACAATAATTGTTGTTATTGATGAAGACGTTGGGAAGGTATCCGCCGAAATAGTATGCATAGCGTTGAGATCGTGTAAAGTTGCAACGTCTCCAACAATAAGTGTTGTGGGAGTTTGAAGAGATGAAGAATATTCCGCTGCTGTTGATAGAACACCGTCGATGCCACTTGCACCTGTTTGATAGAAAATCGAAATAAAACTATGACTTATGAAATTTGGGGCAAACATGCATCTCACCTCTGTTTACAGCAACTCTTGTGGGATGTTGATGGCCCTTGCCAATTGGAAACATAAAAGCATCTGCGTCCCGCACTGGCATTGAGTTAGAAAGGAACATAGCATTTCCAGATAGTTTCGATATTACGTTATTTACTGCCAAAATAACTTGAGGTTCCGTTAGCGGTACTATACCCTCCGCACCGACTATCCCTGAGCGTTCGCATACGTCTATCGACGCTTTGTGAATGAGATTAGGCATCGACTCTCCGAGAGAAGTTCCAAGTTCGACTAGAGGCAATAACTCACTGTGAATGTGAGTTGAAGTATCATCAATATACTGGACCAGCTTATTTAGAAAATATCCAACATTACATGACACACGGTGAGTGACTGTAAATGAAGGATCGGCGCGCTCGTTTCCATAATGAGGGTGAAGTAGAATATGTGCAGGCCAAAACGAGCTCTGGGACTGTGTATTTCGAAGAGAAGATTTAATTAATTTTTGAACTTCCACGGATATAATTGGATGTCCTATCTGCAATATAACATCTGGAGATATGTTATCCACCACTTTAGGGTGTTTCAACAAAAAATCGATGAACGGGACGACATTGTCGCTATTACGAAGTGATGAAGCTTGAATGTCTGCAAAAATTGGAATCCCCCATACTTTTGCAGCATGACTAATCATTGATATTGCATCATAATCCATTCCCCTAATATTACCGACAACAATTATGCATCGTCTCGAAGTAGACAAAATATTTGCGATGCTTCGTAAACTTCGTGAATCAACAGCCGGTGCTAAAGCACCATTTAAATATGATTCTTGCCAACGGGATGCCCCAAATGACCATCTCTTGAATCCAGGCGCATCTGTAAATCTTTGTACGTTAAAACTTTCAATTGAGTCCACTCTATCATCTCCACGAACTTGCCCACTGTCGGGTGCTAAATTTTCTCGAAATTGAATATTTAAATGTACTGGCCCCATCAGCGATGACGCAGTATCTACAGCATGGCTGATATCAGAAAGACCGACAGATACAGGGACATCATCTGAAGGTGGCGGAATATCTCGAAACCAACGTACTCTGTCCCCAAAAACTTTTACTGAAAAATTAAAGTGTAAGTTTTTGACTATGAACGGCAGATGTGGTTGTCAAAACATCTTCGTACCTTGATCAACAGCTTGGTTTGCCCCCGTCCCTCGGGCTGATTTTTAACAATTATAGTTGAGAAATAAAATCATTATTATAAGTTGAAGAGTTAAACAAGAGGCTTACCTTCGTAGGGGCGATCAGCTGTTAGGATAATCATAGGTATTCCATCATTACTGGCCTCCATGACTGCAGGATATAAATTTGCTACTGCCGTCCCACTCGACGTCACAACAACTGCTGGTCTTCCTGTAGCCCGCGCTGAACCAACACAACGAAATGCAGCACCACGTTCATCATGAACAGAGACAACGCGAATCGATCCAACATTTTTCCTCGCCGCTTTTGCTAACATTGCGGTCAATGCAGTAGATCTACTTCCCGGACATACCATAAAGTCTTATAATTTTTTGAGGTACAGTCACATCTGAAGGTTGAATGTTAACTGAGTTAAAACTTACTCGTTATCCCGCATCTAATTAGTTCTTCAACAATTGCTGTCGCCCAACCATAGTTTGCATTTGGAAGACCCCGTAGAGTCACCGGTGCTGAGGGAAAGAGCGATCTTATAACATTAAGCTTAATCTGCGTTTCCTTCCATTCATCCTGCGCCGTAGATCCTGGCACGATGCCAGCGCCGGCAAAAGTCGACAGCACAACAGACGATCTAAAGGGTGGACCATTAGCTCGATCACGCTGTTAATCAAAGGTTCATAATAATAGAAGACTTACGAAGGGTTCTCAGGAAAAGTTAACAACCCCGAACGTATTGAAACAACCATGTCACAGGAATTCATTCCTAAGTATCCAAAAGGTCCGGCATAAAACCCTCGGTCAAATGGTTCATGCGATCGGATAAAATTGCGAGCTGCATCCACAGGCATACCGCACATGGCGGGGGTCGGATGCAGTCGTTTCATGACCTCTTTGGCTGTGTCTATAACGTTAGCATTAACACATTTCCTTGCCTTAAATTGTTGACATATGTGCTGCAAATGACGTAGCCTACGAACAAACCTATAACCCTTGATATCATCGAAATTTTCAGTTTCAACAAAACCTGTCCGTGCTAATTGCTCGAAAGCGTCTGAGATAAATTCTGAAGTTATTTGATTTTCTGATATATCTTTGGACGAGGACATTAAATCCTTTAATAAAAATGCATCCTCTGTTGGATTTAACCCGCGCGGTCGAGTACCTGCTAACGCCTCAGTTTGAATCGTTGATGTGTCAACACGAAAGAGTCGTTCCGGTGTACAACTGACTAGAACAGGGACTTCTTCATAAATAGGCGATGATCTTTCAGGTTGAAAAAGTAAAAAGTGTCCAAAATGCCCTGACAATTTGTATCTCATCAAAGGATCTAATGGATGGAGTGAATCGCTTACGTGCAAATCTGCTCTACGGGCAAGGACAACCTTGGTTAGAGTTGGCGACAAACTTTGTACAGACGAATCGCCAGGGGATCGAAAGTTGGTATCCGCGACTTCAAAGTTTTTATCATCACATATTCTTGATAAAGCGGTATTTACGCCATTTTCCCAGTATTCTTCGTTTTCAGAATCGTCGATATTCAAAATCGGTGGAAGTAAAGGAGCTACGGAACTTGACACACCTGCAAGACAGTCATCGATAATTCCCAGCGCAAAATCGACCGCATCTAAAATAGATAGATGTCTACTACCTTCACCATACCTCAAGTTAATAGCGATTTGTGTTTCATAGCAATTCTTTTGGAATGTAGATGAAGCCGTTTCTACTACTGGTAATATGTCTTCAGCATCGTTCATAACATTACCATCAGTGACAAAACTTTCTTGCTCGTGTGTGTTCGTACGTGAAGACTCTTTTCTTAATTCAATAGCTGGAAGAATAAAATAATGACCACCATAGGGATCCCACATTTTATCTCTTCTTTCTTTTGGATAACATGTATCAAACCTGGATCCCCCGTAATATCGAACTCCTTTAGGTATACTTTTAATTATTTTCCATTCCTCTTCTGTCATATCTCCATCCCCAGTCAGCGTATGCATCGATCCAATCGCAGCAACATCAGTATATCCCTATACAATTTTACCACTATTTTCAGAAACAATTGCATGATTTGACAACAAGTTACAACATTTTCAGAAAGTTACGAACCTCTGCATCTGAAAAATAACAGACTGCACGACCAGCAAATTTATGTGCATCATATTGATTTCGAAGCCAAAGAATTGGATCGACTCCCCCTTGCATCTCTAATTCGGAAGAAATTATCTGTTCTATTCGAAGTAAAATCGAGCCATCGGCCAAAACCTTCGTCGATTTCTTCACTTTCTCCAACAAAAATGGATTGACATTTCTCTGCAAATAAGATTCTTTTATATCTTGAAGGGAATTTTTTAATCTGGACAGTGCTATTCCAAGTGGCACGCCATTTCCCTCCGAATTCCTATTTGACTCACGATCTTCCTCTTCACTGAGGTAAAATTCCGGGTGTTTTATTTTTTCCGGAGTCAAAATACCCGAATGACGATCTACTGTACCGGTCACATCTGAAAACAAACAAGATCTTCGTCTCTTTCGGCTACAGCCTGACATAAATCTTGCTTGTGGAACAGGAGTGACATGCGTGAAAGCAACTACATGCATCACTTTCAAAATACATAACACAACAATGAGAAGTATTAACGTTCTGGTTCTGTACCAACCACTACTGCTGCGTGTCATTGGTGTTCGTATTTCCTTGGATTGAGAGGGGTGAAACATAATGTTACATTGCATCAAAGGTGAATTTTTTCTGTCAAAATCAATTCTTTTGAATTCAACTTTTGTATTACACACCGTACGTACTCGCAGCGCAGCAATGATGTGTTTGTGGACGTCGCCCTAGATAGCTCCCTAGATTTTGACTGCTGATTGCTGATTGATTTGGCTTTTTCGGTGGAAGAAGAACATTGAAACGAACTTTCAATGCGACCGAACTTTCATCTATCTCTTGTAACTTTTACTTGAAGTAAGTTGGAAGGGAAACAAGATCGCATAAAATCACCTTGAATAGCATGAGCGGAATCCCAGTCATGTTGGAGCTGATGAATCTTGGTTTGAAACGAAAAGATGGGAACGGCTAGCAAGGCTTTGAAATAAACAGAAGCAAAATAAGTATTGTCAGGGAGAGTAGAACCGGTTGCTAGGTCGATAAGAAGGCCACCAAGTTGATCGGCCCAAGCCTTAACGTTATAGTCGGGGGCAAGGATCTTGGTGGTGAGTAGCTTGTGTTGAAGGTTATATGTGACATCAGCCGAAGGTAAGGTAGATGATGTCACATATAACCTTCAACACAAGCTACCCACCACCAAGATCCTTGCCCCCGACTATAACGTTAAGGCTTGGGCCGATCAACTTGGTGGCCTTCTTATCGACCTCCAAGCAACCGGTTCCACTCTCCCTGACAATACTTATTTTGCTTCTGTTTGTTTCAAAGCCTTGCTAGCCGTTCCCATCTTTTCGTTTCAAACCAAGATTCATCAGCTCCAACATGACTGGGATTCCGCTCATGCTATTCAAGGTGATTTTATGCGTCTTGATCAAGTCTTTGAGAGCGCTGCCACCATCTAGATGGTTTGTGGCGTCCAAATGATACTGTTGGCTTTCTCGCAACTCCCTCTGCTTCCTCTTTGGTTTTTTCTTCGACTTCTCCTTCCCAACAACCTTCTTCTTTCTCCACTCCGACTTATCCGGCATGGCTCTACAATAACCCTTCCGATCTTCAGACTTTGACTCGTAACAACCAAACTTTTCATTGGTGTACTTTTCATTGCATGCGGGACAAACACACTTCCGCTGAATGTTATAAGAATCCTTCTAACTCCTCTACTTCTTCCGTTACCGTTGCTGCCCCCCCCCCCCCCCCCCT
>Ga0213867_1000915_pt1 | contig 13154 bp, 14 predicted proteins | sample PICome_12_FD_160120 | JGI IMG/M metagenome (GOLD analysis project Ga0213867, IMG submission 160120) | Coastal seawater microbial communities near Pivers Island, North Carolina, United States - PICO540 | ecosystem: Environmental > Aquatic > Marine > Coastal | place: USA: North Carolina... | reverse complement strand
TGGGAACCTGCTGACCGTCGTAAGATCAGAGCTGTGAAGGAGTTAAACCCTTACCTTGACTTGCGTATGGTCTTCCAGGCTCCATACAATAAGATCAGTAAGAAATCAAAAACTACATACGCTAAGTGGTGCGATAAGCATGACATCCCTTGGACATCATTCCAAAACATCCCTATCGACTGGCTCCTCTGAATTCTTATTTCATGAGCCATGCGAGGAGTGTGGATCGTCAGACGCCAAAAGTGTCTATGATGATGGGCACTCCTATTGTTTCGTTTGCCATCACTACACACACGGTGATGGTGAACCTTCTTTACACATTCATCAAACCAAAAGTGTGCAAATACTAGGCTCAGCCGAACGGCTGCAGAAACGTAACATCTCACAAAAGGTATGTGAGAAGTATAAAATCTACCGTGATGGTGATAAGCTACGCTTTTACTATCATGACGAATCTGGCATCATCAAAGGTGCTAAGATAAAAACCATCGACAAGCAATTCCGTTATGAAGGGGAATCAACGGGCACCTTCTTTGGACAACACTTATTTCCTTCCACTGGAAAACGGGTTGTCATCACAGAAGGAGAGCTTGATGCAGTCTCGTGTTATGAGGCTATGCCGGGGTGGCCGATGGTATCTCTACCTAGCGGTGCCGCAGCGGCAAGGAAGGCGATCCAAAGGAATCTCGAATGGCTACAGGGCTATGAAGAGATTGTCTTGTTCTTCGACAATGACGACGCTGGCCGTAAAGCAACGGAGGAAGCGTGTCAGGTCTTACCACCTGGCAAGGTCAAGATCGCTAACTTACTCGGTGACTACAAAGATGCGTCGGACGCCATCTCTACCAATGACTCTCACGCGGTTTGTAAAGCTATTTGGGATGCAAAACCTTACCGTCCAGATGGTATAGTCGATGGTAAGAGTCTGAGAGATGATCTTGTAACACCTTTACCTCCAGCTATTCATGACTACCCATTTCAAGGATTACAATCAAAGCTTCACGGGATCAGATATGGAGAGCTTGTCACGATCACTGCAGGATCTGGTATCGGAAAATCCAGCTTCTGTCGTGAACTTGCAACTAACCTTCTTAACAAGGGGGAGCGGGTCGGCTATCTGGCACTTGAAGAATCTAACCGTCGTACAGCCCTAGGGTTGATGTCATCTCATGTTGGTAAAGCACTACACATCGGTGAACATACTCATGAAGAGCTTGTTCAAGCGTTCGACGCTACGATGGTTAATTGGAACCTCTATTTGTTTGACGGTTTTGGCTCCTACGATCCTGATGTTATTTATAATCGGATTGAGTACCTGGCTTCAGGTCTCGACTGCCGTATCATCTTCCTCGACCACCTCTCAATCCTATTGAGTGGCCTTGAGGGTGATGAACGTCGGATGATCGATACCACCATGACGAAACTACGATCACTTGTGGAACGTACAGGGATCATGTTGTTTCTTGTTTGTCACACCACAACACCTAGTAATGGAGACTCACATGAAGAAGGAGGCAGAGTACAGCTCCGACATCTACGAGGCAGTAGATCGATTGGGCAACTTAGCGATGCAGTCCTTGCACTCGAACGGAATCAACAGAGCGACTCTAATGGAGATGCAACGACACTCCGAGTCCTTAAGAATCGCCTTACTGGCGAAGTTGGTATCGCTTGCCAATTAAGTTACGATCTTGACACCTGTAAATTCTATGAAACCCAACCAGAACCAGAATTCAACGCCGCAACGGATTTTTGAATCCCCACACCAACAGGCTATCCTTACACCACCTAATCCCCCTACTCCTGAAATGATTGAACGTGCTCAGTTTAAAGATCGGACGTTCAGATGGAACGGGAAGTGAGTTTAATCTTTGACGTAGAGACAGACGGACTACTTCACAATGTTACTACCATCCACTGCCTTGTTATCCATGATCTCTCGACAAACCAAACCATTTCTTATAACGACAAGGGTAATCAAGAACCGATTACAAGAGGTATACAGAGGCTTGCAGATGCTGATCAAATCATTGGTCACAACATCATAGGGTATGATATACCTGTTATCCGTAAACTCTACCCTTGGTTTGAGAAACCTTATGTCGTAGATACACTACTGCTTAGCAGGTTGTATCATCCAGACATGATTAAACTAGATCAAAAGCATGTGTGGGAAGGGATGCCTCTCAAACTATATGGAAAACACTCACTAGAATCATACGGTTATCGTCTCAATGAACGTAAAGGTGACTACGGTTCCTCTTCTGATTGGAAGGACTGGAGCCAAGAAATGGAAGACTATTGCGTTCAAGACGTTAACGTTACCACCAAACTATGGCACCACTTCCAACCTTACCTGAATGGGTCTCGTTAGAACATCAGGTACAGCAAATACTTACTGAACAGGAAATTCATGGATGGGCTTTTGATGAGAACGCTGCATGGGAACTTGCATCTTCTCTCAGACAAGAACTACGAGAAACTGAAGAGTTACTACGAAACAGGCATCCTTTCGTCAGAGGATCGGAATTCACTCCTAAACGAGATAACCGCACGCAAGGATATGTCAAGGGTGCATCCTTTACTCGACTGAAAGAACTCAACACATCCTCACGCGATCATATATCATGGATCTTGCAACAATTCTATGGCTGGACTCCAAAGCAGAAGACACCTACTGGGAAACCTATCATCGACGAGGTTGTCTTGACGGAGATTGGGACAGAAGTAGCGACGATGTTCCTCCGGATTTTGACGATAACGAAGATGCTTGGAATGATCAGCGAAGGCGAGAACGCCTGGCTGAAGTTGAGCACGACTGCTAAACGAATCCACCACCACTGTTCAGTTGCAACAAACACACACAGATGCGCACATCGAAACCCAAACTTAGGGCAAGTCCCTGCTGATGAAAGATTTAGAAAGCTCTTTATACCAAGCTCAGGTCTATGTATGGTCGGCGCTGATCTTTCTGGTATTGAGCTTCGGATGCTTGCCCATTATCTTGCTAGGTATGATGGAGGTCAATATGCCGACATCCTCCTTAACGGAGACATCCACCAGGTCAACGCAGATAAGATCGGCATCTCAAGACGACAAGTTAAAACCGTAACGTATGCTTTTCTGTACGGTGCAGGTGATGAAAAAATCGGACACTCTTATGACCCACAACTTTCAACTGCAGCAGCAAAAAAGAAGGGGAAAGAGATCCGTTCAGCGTATGTGGATGCAGTTGATGGATTGGATGACCTACTCAAAGCTATCAAGAAAGCTGCAGAAAGAGGGTTCATCAAGTCTATCGATGGACGAAAAATTAACGTTGACTCGCCTCACAAAGCGTTGAACTACTGTCTCCAGTCTGGAGCTGGTGTTATCGCAAAACGGTGGATGGTGATCAACCAAGAGACAATGAGAGAAGCACAGATATGTGCATCTCAACTAGCCTTCATACATGACGAATTACAATTTGAATGCGCCCCAGAACATGTCGGGGACTTATCAACATCCTTGGTATATTCAGCTACAGCGGCTGGAGAATACTACAACATGCGTATCAGAATCGACGCTGAAGCAACCCACGGAAACAACTGGAGTGAAACACACTAATGTACAGCAAGAAAAACAAGACTGAGATCAAATCAGTCGCAAAGAAAACCCGTCAAGGGAGCGGACGTAACTCCGTACCCAAGCGTGGTAAGAAGGCTTACCGAGGACAAGGCAGGTGAAGCTACTTGTAGACGCGGACTACGTTGTTTACAAATGCTGTGCTGCTGCCGAAACAGAAATTGATTGGGGTGATGATGTAATTCTAGTCACAAGTAAATTCAGTGATGCTTACGCTGCTGTTAAGCGTGAGCTGCTCAAAATTATTAACAACTTTCTTTGGGATGTACCTGAACTGATTCTGTTTTTTAGCGATAGTGTAAACTTTCGTAAATCTATCCAGCCCGCATACAAAGGGCATCGCAATCGCAAGAAACCTTGCGGTTACAAACGTGTGATCAACCAACTCAAGACTGAGTATGAAGTTGTTATCATGCCAACGCTTGAGGCAGATGATGCCTTAGGTATTTACGCCACACAAAACCAAGGCAAGTGTTGTATCTGCTCACCAGACAAGGACATGCGCCAAATCCCTGGTAGACTCTTTGATATGTCAGAAATGATGAATGTGGAAGAGGCAGAAGGTAAGAAGTGGCACCTTGTTCAAACATTAGCAGGAGACCAAACTGATGGCTACGCCGGTTGTCCCGGTATTGGTGTTAAACGTGCAATCACCCTCTTTGAAGAGAAAGGGTATTCTTGGAAGACTGTCGTTCAAGCGTTTGCTGAGAAAGATCTTTCCGAAGATGTCGCACTTGAAAATGCAAGACTCGCAAAGATCCTCACAGCATCTGACTATGACTTCGACAAGCAACAGCCCATTCTCTGGGCCCCCAATGCCGATTACAGAGTTGACGATGGAGCAGCAGTTTAAGATGAGGCAAATTGAGGATTCTTTGCAGACTGCCAGTAAGGAGGATATTATTACTGTCTTCCTTGCACTGCAGCGGCAATGCTTTGTCCTTGGCAACAACATGACCAACCTTCTTAAGAATTGGAAATGATGACTGACCAACACCCACCGATGACTAGACAACAGCAGCTGGCCGCATTGTTTGCGCAGCTCCAAGAACTGACCACCAAAGAAGAGCGGCAGGATTATCCCTTCTGGGATCACCTCAACGATCTGATCAATGACCTTGAGATGGAGGAGGACAACTGATGAGTAACACATGCAAGTATTGGGATTGTGGTTGGTGTTACGCCCTTGACAATGTAGAGACAAATGCTGACTCACAAAGTGCTTGCGTTAATCCATTTGTTTGCCCTTATTTAGTGCGGGATGAAGCAATGCGCCCCACCACCACACAGGAGGACAACTGATGACTGACTCACCCACCCACTACACTCGTGGAAACATTGAGGTCTGGGACTTTATCCGAGACCAAGACCTTAACTACCATCTCGGTAATGCTATTAAATATATTTGCAGAGCCGGTTACAAGTCTTCTGAATCGAAAGAGAAAGACCTTAAAAAGGCTATCCACTACCTTGAAAATGAACTCCACCACACAACACTGCACATCGAAAAGTCTGAGCGATCAAGCAATCGCATTCCGTTCAGCGTATGGGATCCAGAACAAAGCGGACAACCGGACTATGCAACTGGATTTGATCGATGAGGAGTACCATGAATTCCGTAATGCATTTTACAACGAACCATACGAAAACGAACTAAAGGAATTAGCAGATCTTGTTTATGTCTGCTTTCAATATGCTGAGAACATGGAATGGGATCTAGAGGAAGCACTGGATCGCGTCCACAAAAGCAATATGTCTAAGCTTGGCTTGGACGGTACACCCATCCGTCGTGCCGACGGTAAGGTTCTGAAAGGACCAAACTATCAACCACCTGTTTTGAACGACCTTATCAATCCATGACCGCATCTTATATTTCTCGCACGGGACGTGTCCAATCTTGGTTGGATAATCCAACGTCCAGACTGCCGGTGTCGTGCACGGTGTTCACCGTCGAAGACTCTATGGAGGGACCAGATGGAATTGAAGCAAGCTGGAAATTTGCTAGTCATGCTCTACGAAATGGAGCAGGCTGCGCGATTCACCTGTCGAAACTGCGACCCAAAGGAACTGAGTCGATTAAAGGGAATGACAAGCTCATTGCAAGCGGGCCAGTATCCTTTGCAAAAATCTACTCAACGCTAAATGAAATACTTAGGCGTGGGGGCACTTATCGTAATGGTGCGATTGTTTGCCACCTTGATTTATCCCATCCTGATGCTCGTGACTTTATTCTCACTCCTAGATCCGAGCTTCCGTGGGTTAAGCGATGCATCAACATCACCCCCGAATGGTGGGAGGGGTGTACGTTTAAGGAAGACCTCCTCTACGGCATTAAATCAGGCGACATCTGGCTCAACAAAGTAAAATATGACAATGAAGGAAAACGAATCCGAGGTAACGTCTGCCTTGAAGTTTACCTGCCCTCACGCGGAACTTGCTTGCTCCAACATGTCAATCTCGGTGCCTGTGAATTCGACGACATCCCTCGCGCTTTTACTGAAGGTATGTCCCAATTGTGCGAACTCCATGGTAAGACAGGTGTTGGGAGCAGCGGAGAGTACCTCCCAAGCGAAACTGACCGACAAGTGGGGCTCGGCATCCTCGGACTCGCTAACCTACTTCGTCGATACGGAGTGACGTATGACCAATTTGGACGTGCGTTGGAACAATTCAACAAAGGAGAATCAGTACGGTCTGCAGCCTATGAACTTGTCACCCAAATTAACACTGGCATTGAGTCTGCAGCCAGCATTGCTCGCAGTAATGAAATGGTTCGAGCCTTTGCTATTGCGCCCACTGCCTCCTGCAGTTATCGAAGCACAGATCTGGATGGCTATACTTGCACACCAGAAATCGCTCCGCCTATCTCGCAGACAGTCGATCGCGACAGCGGTACTTTCGGAGTACAAACGTACAACTATGGTGATGTAGAGATCGCCAGTAAAGTAGGTTGGGAAGCTTACAAACGTGTTGCTGATGGCATCATGACTCTACTCAATAAGACTGGACTTCTACATGGTTACAGCTTCAACTCGTGGTCTGATGTAGTCACGTATGATGAAGCGTTTATCCAGGAGTGGCTTGAATCGCCCCAGACTTCTCTTTATTATAGTCTCCAAGTGATGGGTGACGTTCAAGATAAGTCAAGTGCGTATGCTGCTCTCGAAGAGAGTGAAGTCGATGACTATCTTGCTAGCCTGTTCACAGATGAGGAGACACTAGAACCTCAATGTGATTGTGCAGAATGAACCCTTACGAAAAACTAATGGCGCGAAAGCGCAAATGGACACCAGTACAGACAACTGCTGGTACATGCAAAGAAGGCGCGGAGGAAGCAATCTTCCGTGCTCTTGCATTGCGACATATGGAACTACCTGTGGGAGATTTTATTACTCATGCCCTCAATAGTGAAGTACCAACGTTGGCAAGAGGGATCTTGGAATCCAACGTTAAAGACGAAGAGAACCATGATCTCGCACTTGGTTACATCGCAAATGCTTACGGTGTTGATCCGCAAGCTGAGTCGGAATCGAAACGGCTTCGGGCAGCTTGGGAGGCTCATCCTGATCACACGATCACAAAAGCGATGGTTGCCGAACGTGCGATTTTCTTCGTTCTTTTACCATTCTTTCGCTTTAATGGTGACGCTGGAATGAGAACTGTTTCCGCTGATATTAGTCGAGATGAACAAATTCATGTGGCTACCAATAGTCTGGTTCATACTGAGCTGGGGTATAACATCAGTCCTTCTCTTGATAAACTCAGGAAGGCAACTATCAATTGGGTAATGCAACCACTAGGTATTAATACTACCGATAAATATTTGGACAAAAAATTTTGGCTGGATTCTAGCGACCGGCTAATGTATGAAGGTAAAGCACCTGGATTGTCCGCAACTAAATCTGCTAGAATGCCAGCCTTCTTTGAGCATAGTAATGTCAACCTCCCCCAGTATGCTTGAGGTTCTTGGGATGAACTCCCGTGGACTTATTCATGCACTAGAAGAATCCTTTCCACCCACCAACCCTACACCTGACGATACAATGGAAAAAATTATGTACCGATCTGGTCAACGTAGTGTCGTTGAGTGGGTCATTAAATATATGGAGGAGAACTGATGTCAGAATTTGTCTTCAAAAATTCACCATCTTATAGAAAAAAAGTCCTAAAACAATACTCAAAACAAATAAAAAAGACTGGTAAGCAGAACCCTTACGAGAGGTTTATTTCTTTTGGTAGGATTCCTCAAAAGAGTGATTCAGCTGATAAAGGTAAGCAGTACAGGATAGAGAATCCTTTTTACCAAAGCCCTAAAAGTATTTCAAAAGCTGCTACTAAAGATCTTGCTGAGCAATCAAGGAGATTCAGACAATCTCAAAGTAGAATTTTTCGACAGCAACAGTCTGACATTGCTAAACAATTACGCATCATCCAAGAAGATAAAAGTGCCGTCAGTAAACTGATGGATGACTACCGTAAAATGCTGATGGATGAAGCTGAGGCTAAACGTAAGGCTCAGGAAGAACAGCAGCAAGCATTGCAAACTGCCCGTGCTAATACTGCACGATCTTCTATGGCTAGTGGCCTTCAAATCCAATTGGGTGGTGGAGTACAACCCTTCAGTAGTGGGTTCTCTCGTCGTACTTCTGGCTCTGGTCAATTTAAAGGACGCCTAAACATCGGACAATCTAACATGGTTAACATCTAATGACAGCCAAATCTCGTTATGACAGATTGTCTTCCAACCGTTCCCAGTTCCTAAACTCTGCTAGACAAGCAGCAGATCTAACCCTACCTTATCTAATTAGGGAAGATGAACTTACCTCTAAGACTAACTTGAGGTTGCCACAACCATGGCAATCAACTGGAGCTAAAGGTGTGGTGACGCTTGCAAGTAAACTTATGCTTGCACTGCTACCTCCACAAACTAGCTTCTTCAAGCTGCAGGTAAATGACATCAACCTTCCTGAAGAACTTGGTCCTCAGATTAGATCAGAACTTGACTTGTCGTTTGCTAAGATTGAACGTACGATCATGGAATCTATTGCAGAATCCGGTGATCGTGTTACCGTTCATCAAGCATTGAAGCACCTTGTAGTAGCTGGTAATGCTCTCATCTATATGGGTAAGGATGGGCTTAAGCTTTATCCTCTCAACCGTTATGTGGTAGATAGAGATGGTAACGGTAATGTTATTGAGATAGTAACAAAGGAGACAATCTCTAAAAAATTAGTAAAAGAAAACTATCCAGACTTCTTAGATATGTCTAAGGATACTGTGGTAGATGATACATCACTTCCAAACGATGAATGTGTTATTTATACACATGTCAAGCGGGACAACAACCGTTGGGTTTGGCACCAGGAGTTGTATGATAAAGTCCTACCTAAGTCTATGGGTAAGGCTCCTATTGACGCTAACCCCTGGCTTGTGCTACGATTCAACCACGTAGACGGAGAGGTCTACGGACGTGGTAGAGTGGAGGAGTTTCTTGGAGACCTGAAGTCACTTGAAGCTCTTTCACAAGCCATTGTTGAAGGCTCCGCTGCAGCTGCTAAGGTAGTGTTTACTGTCTCACCGAGCAGCACCACCAAGCCCGCTACACTTGCTAAAGCAGGTAACGGTGCTATCATCCAGGGTCGTCCTGATGACATTGGTGTGGTGCAAGTTGGTAAGACAGCTGACTTCTCCACTGCCTATCAGATGATTGGATCTTTGACTCAACGTCTGAATGAAGCATTCCTGATCCTTAATGTAAGGGACAGTGAGCGTACTACAGCAGAGGAAGTGAGGATGACGCAACTTGAACTGGAGCAACAACTTGGAGGACTCTTCTCCCTGTTGACTGTTGAGTTCTTGATTCCATATCTAAACCGCAAACTAAACGTTGCACAAAAGACCGGGGAAATCCCTCGTCTACCTAAAGGTGGTATTGTACGACCCACAATTGTGGCTGGTATCAATGCACTTGGACGTGGACAAGATCGTGAAAGCCTTGGTCAATTCCTTACTGTCATTGCACAGACCATGGGTCCGGAAGCTATTGGACAGTTCATCAATCCTGATGAAGTTATCAAACGTCTTGCTGCTGCATCCGGTATTGACGTACTCAACCTTGTGAAGAGTATGGATGAGATGCAAGCTGAACAACAGCAACAGATGGCACAACAGCAAGAGCTGATGGCAATGCAACAGGAACCGCAGATGGCTGCTGTTGAACAGAAACGTGAACAAGCTGCAATGCAAATGATGCAGCAAGAACAACCACCTATCCCACCACAGTAATAAATGGCTGAAACATTTACAATGAATGAGACTCCTGCTAATCCTGAGATCCTTAACTCAGACGAAAAGGAGTCTCTTGCAATTGCGGATTCTATTGAGCAAGGTGAGCAACCACTACTTGCTGGTAAGTTCAAGGACCCACAAGCTCTTGAACAAGCTTATGTAGAACTTCAAAAAAAACTTGGAGAACCCCGCGATGAAGTACAAACCACCGAAGACGAGGCTGAGCCTGCAGAAGCAGAGCCAGAAGAAGAAGAAACAACTGACGAAGAACCAGGCGGTCTTTCCGAAGAACAAGCCCAAATGCTGATGGACATGGTAGGTGGTGATAAAGCCTACAAGTCTATGTTGAATTGGGCGGGTGATAACTTCTCTAAAGAAGAGGTTGAGATGTATGATGGTGTGATGAGTTCTGGTAATCCAGATGCCATCTACTATGCTATCCAAGCTCTTCAAGCACGTTATAATGATGCTGTTGGATCTGATGGTCAATTGCTTACTGGTCGTGGTGCACAGGATTCTGATGATTCATTCAAGAGTCAGGCAGAACTGGTTGCTGCCATGAGCGATCCACGCTATGATCGTGACCCGGCGTACCGCACTGATGTGATGCGTCGTCTTGAAAACTCTGATGTTCAATTCTAATGACTACTGTTACTGAAGAACGTGGTCGCCTTAACCTTTACGCAATCGAACCACCAATGCAAATCATGGAAGTAACTGAAACCCACAATGAAAAGGCTGAGAAGCTTAATGGTCGTCTTGCTATGCTTGGCATCATGGCGGCTCTTGGTGCTTATGCAATCACTGGTCAGATCATCCCCGGAGTATGGTAAAATGGCACATAGTTATACAAGTAACTATGTAGGGGACGGCTCAACCGTCGTCTACTTTTTTTCATTTCCATACCTAAACACTAGCGACATCAAGGTACTACTTGATAATGTAGAAACGACCGCATTTACATTCGCTACTGCTACAGCAATTGAGTTTAATACTGCACCTGCTAATGGTGTTGCTATTCAAATCAGACGGGAGACTGAGTTTGATAATGTCAGTGCTACGTTCCAACCTGGTTCTGTGATTAGGGCTCAAGACCTTAATGAAAACTTTGAGCAATCTTTGTATGTTTTACAGGAAGTTTCCGGTCATGGCACTGGTACGCTTTCTGAGGCACAAGCTGCTCATGCTGCTGCTGATGCTGCACAAGCCGCTGCTGATGCAGCTCAAGCTGATGCAGATGCAGCCCAAGCTACTGCTGACTCTGCACAGACTACAGCCAATACAGCTCAGACTACAGCTAACACAGCTCAGACTACAGCCGATGCTGCTTTGCCGAAGTCAGGTGGTACTATGACAGGCTTTATCACCTTTGCATCTGGACAACCAGGTTTAGGTGGTGCCAGTTCAAGTTACCAATATCCTAACGGAACTACCCGTACAATTCAAGCACGTCTTCAAGACTATGCATCAGTAAAAGACTTTGGGGCTGTTGGTGACGGAACCACTGATGACACCAGTGCTATCCAGTCAGCACTAAACAGTGCTAGTACGGTTATCTTTCCTGGTGGAACGTATTCAGTTAACGAGACACTTTTTGTTTCAAACAATAATACAACCATCATTGGTCAGAACGCTACAATTAAACAGGAATCATTCCCCGAAACTGTTTTCTATGTAGACGCTACGGATGTCAGTATCTCTGGTCTTAAGCTAGAAGGTGTTCCAACAAAGACTACACTCAGTACGTCGATAGATAAAAGATACAATGGCAATACGTTTCGGACTAGATCCTGTGGTATCTACCTTGGGGCTGGTGCTAACAACGCTAAGATCTTTGACGTAAAGGTTGACAAGTTTGTCTTTGGAGTCTTCCATTGTGGTGCTTCTGATTATGACTATGTAGTACCTCAAAGTTATGTGGATGATACCGAGACAATCATGAGTCCTTCCACAAGTGTGTGGTCATCTGATTCAGCCGCTGGAGATAACAACCGATACACTACTACAACCTTTCAACTAAACAGCTCTAGTCAGAGAGGTGCTAACTATTGGGTTGGTGGCTATATTCGTGTCCTCTCAAGAGATGGATCAACTACCACTGTTAGAATAACTGGCTACAACTCAACTACTAATACAGTTACTTTTCGGACAGCTCAACCTTCGATCACGTTAACTGGAAGTAACAAGTGGTACTATATGCTCCGTATAGGTCGTAATGTTAAATCAGATATTTATGATTGTACATTTGACAGGATGGACTTTGGTATAGGAGGTTCTAGTGTAGAAGATGCTGCTATTAGAGATTGTGTGTTTGAGGAGATTGAAGAAACCCAAGGCGCACCTCCACACAGCATCTACTTCTATGGTGGTGATAGTTACAATGGACGGGCAAGTAACTTAGTCACATATAAGTGTCCAGATGCCGCTGCTTATAAGTTCATTGCTTTTGAACAGCTTCATGTTAGCAACCTTGTAGCTTTTGCTAGTAGGACGTTCATGAATCTTGAAGCCTGTAAACATGTAACTCTAACTGACTGTAAACTTCTGTCAGCTGGTAAGGATTACTCTGGTAACGCCACTGGTATTCTTATCAACTCCTGCCGTGGTGTAAACCTGACTGGGTTTAACATGAATATGGATGATAGCTACAGCACGGCTGCTAATAATGACTCTGGAGATATGCCTAAGTGCATCCATGTCAAAGGGGATGACACCAATAACCGTGGTGATATGGGTACAATGGATTATGACGCTCCCACTAGAGTCAGAGATATTGTTGTCGATAATGTTGTATGGAATATCCAACGATATACATCAACTAACAGCAACATCTCTCAAGGTTACTTAGTGTACATGGAGGGTACAACTTCCCGTCTAATCACTAACTGCCTCTTTAATGATATCCGTATAGTAGATGGTACTACCTCTAATGTCAGCACTCTTGCATACCTAAAGCGTTGTTTGCAGGTTGACATTAAAGATCCGGTCATCGCACATAACACACCACCTGTAGATATTATCCTATCTTCCACCACAGAAAACTGTACGGTTACAGTACCTCAAGGTCAGGATGATATCACTGTAGTCGATCAAGGTACAAACAACCAAACCTTTATTACAGGAACTATCAGCGGTGACATCAACCTAGCTGATAATGAACGTCTCTACTTGGGTACTGGTGATGACGCTGAGCTGTTTAATAACGGATCTCACTTATATCTGGACCTGAACTCAGGTATTGG